>Ga0075444_10000023_pt1 | contig 74316 bp, 73 predicted proteins | sample CoawatmetaG01DNA_FD_76836 | JGI IMG/M metagenome (GOLD analysis project Ga0075444, IMG submission 76836) | Marine microbial communities from the West Antarctic Peninsula - Coastal water metaG017-DNA | ecosystem: Environmental > Aquatic > Marine > Coastal | place: Atlantic Ocean: West Antarctic... | reverse complement strand
TAAAATAACACTCTTTATATGGTGCCTCACAGTGTGCACAACTCCAATTTCATCTGCGTCTGTATTGTTGTCTTTTCCAATTAAAATTTTCACCAAAATTCCAATGTTCGTGACAAAATTTGTCTCATCAATTATTTCCTTAGGAATGTTATCATACTTTTACAAATACCAATTTGAATTAATTAACACAATACCACTAGGACGGGCATTTATAAAAATAATTGAACGAAAATTGTATCTCTTGTTTTTGGTGTCCATCGCAGCATCCATTATCAGCTCATATATACTAGACAACTTTGTGGATTATTTTGTTTTGCCTCACGACGACATAGTGGAAAAAGACAAATTGGCGCAGATGATATTGTTGTTTTTAGTATTTGTAATATTGAATTTTATATATTTCAACATTTTGATCAAAAACAAAATATTTCAATTGGATAAAATATATTACTTTTTGTAATTTGTATTCATTGCGAAAAATTGAAACGCTTGCGGCGGTACATCATTTTAGCAATGACCAGCAACCGATTATGTCAGGGAAAACAATTAAACGTGGGGTTACTATCAAAAACATGTACGCAAGGATTGTGTATAAATCATTTTTAAGTCCCGAATCAAATAATAAAGGCGTTATGGAAGATATCATTCGCAGTTCTGAAAAAAATAACAGCGCTTCAAATATTGGCGGGAAACTGATTTGGGAACAAAGCACATCTTCAATTTTACAGATTTTAGAAGGTCCAGTTGAAAATGTAGATAAAATATTTGATACAATAAAGAAAGATAACAGACACTATGATATATCTCTTGTAGCGTGTCAAGATATATCAAAAGAACAAAGACTTTATCCAATATGGACGATAACAATGAGTGAACATACAGCCACGTCACATGAACCAGACATCAGTGATTATCAGATTTTGTCAATCATTGGAACTGGTGGATTTGCCACGGTTGTAAAAGCAATGTGTAAAAACAACCAAACATTTGCGGCTATCAAGATAATGTCCAAAAAGAGACTGACAAATATTAATTACAATGTTGCTCTTAGGGAACGCGCTATTTGGAAAGAACTAACTGATACGAAATTTATCAACAAATTGCATTTCTGTCTACAAGACCCATTAAATGTATATTTTGTGACGGATTTTGCTTCAAGAGGCGACATGTACTCTTGTGTAAATTCTTATACATTAGATTATAATTCATGTGTATTTTATTTCGGTGAAATTTTATGCGGACTCAATTCAATACACTCTAATGGTATCGTATTTGGTGACTTGAAGCTAGAAAACATCCTCATTGATAATTCGGGGCACATATTATTAACTGATTTTGGAATTTCAAGAAAGCGCGACGAAATAGACAAAAATTTACGCGGAACCCCCGTGTATTTCGCACCTGAAATGATAACCGAGAAATTGATTCATTCAAAAAGTGATATTTGGGCACTGGGTATCATTTTATACGAAATGACCGGAAGCCGTGTACCGTGGCAAGGATTAAATCGTGATATTATGTTCCTAATGATATTGAATGTTCAATTATCATTAAATGTGATATTTGATAACAATTTGAATGAACTCATACAATTTTTGACAAAAAAAGACCATTCTGAACGCCCAGACTGTCACACTATAATTCAATATTTAAAAACCGAATCATTTATAGATGATTGGGACCAGGTTCAATCGCGCTCACTGGAACCACCACATCTACCGGACCTTGTGAATGAATCTAATAATATCATGATGAATTTTGGATTATAATGTTGATTGGTAATACGTGGTGAGATTGTGTTATATTTTATATTCATTCTTTTTAATGGTCGTTAAAATATTCATATTCAGAGAAGAGAAAATAAAACATGAATTAAAGACAAATTGTCGCATTAGATTATTGATAACAAACATAATGCCTACATCCGACGAAACAACCGAAGATGAAACATATACAATCCACATTTCATTAAATGAGCTGATAGCGGTTGTATTTGCGCTACATTATTTTTATGTTTTCGTCACATTCATGAGGTATAATTTCAAAGATAAAATTGAAAACATTTAAAGCAATAATGATAATTACATCAAACATCTATAAAATGGCATATCTCGTCCAGCGTAACGAAGAGACCCAAGGAAATGTTCTTGTACAGTCGGAATATACCCTATATTTGAGCGTTCAGAACTGTAATCCCGAGCTACAAGATATTTATCGCGCAAGTGCTCTAAAACACAACGAAAATATGTATCATGATAATTTTCCAGATAGTGGTTTCGACGTCTTTGTTCCAAAAGAGCAGATTCTCAGCCACGAGCAAGTGAATAAAGTGGATTTGTTTATTAAATGCGAAATGGTTCGCCATGTGAACCGTGAAAATATTCCGAATGGCTTCTGTTTGTATCCTCGTTCAAGTATTTCCAAGACCAAGTTCCGTCTTGCGAATAACGTCGGAATTATTGACAGCGGATATCGTGGCAATTTGGGAGCCATGTTTGACGTAGTTTATTCTACAGAGGAAGTCAAATGTGAAAAGCATCAGCGACTTGTTCAAATTTGCGTTCCAACTTTGGCGCCATTCAAGGTAGTAATTGTAGAATCCGACTCGGAACTTAGCACGACCCGGCGTGGTAGTGGTGGGTTTGGTTCAACTGGAGCGGGGGAAGTAAATGTTTAAAATTTTGATTCATAAATGATATGCGACCACTAAAATAAAAAATATTTTGAAAACAAACAACATATTTTTTATTCTGAATTGTTCAATTACTTGTTTATTATTGTCTATGTAAAAATTGAAAAAACTCGCTCATCGGAACAAGTGTCAACAAGACCCAAAAGATGGCATTAGTAAAATGTCATAAAACAGTGTATGACCCAACCTTTGATGAAAATACGGGAAAATATGTAGATATTTCTCCTTACAAAAAGCACGAGCGAAATCGGATTACATACGGCTGTAGATGTGATGTATCGGTTACTATTACCACTAGACAGCAATTTTGTTCTCATATTAAAAGTAATAAGCATCAAGAACTTCTAAGAAATTTCAAACAATATAGCACACCAACCGAAAATATTGAAAAAGACGTAAAACAATACAGGATTGATAAAGAACTTTTGAGAAGACAAAACGTAATACTTAGAGAAAAGTCTATCAAACTTATAGAAGAATTGACCAAATCAAGAGAAGAGAATACCAAGATGGTAAAAGAGAAAGAGGTAGACAAAAAGAAGCGAGATTCATTGAAAAGAAGTGTAAAAGAACTTAACTTTCAAAATAAAAATAAAGATAATGAAATTGAAAAGATGAAAACGGAGATTTTGGAAACTCAAGAACGCATGCAATATCTTCAGTCACAACTTATTCTTGAAGACGACAAATATAAAGAAATTATTAATTATGAATGATTCAAAGAAGGAATTGTTTAAAATAGTTTCGATCGGCTGAAATTAATAATTTTGGTCAAGTCTTTCATTTGTACAAACGGCAACTCAATTTTTTCATAATCTTCAGTTTCATTATCAGGATGAATAACAACCAATTGAATGTCTCTGATTACGAAACCATATTTTGTTTCAAGTATCATTTTATATAGATTCAATTGAAGAGTATAATGCCAATAGTTCGTGTCGGGAATATGCCCAGCACCTTGAGCAATGCACGATTTATTGAAGCCACTGAAGCGTTCAATCTTTTTACAACGCTTCCAGTCATATATGCTAAGAGATCCGTCGTCATTTAGAAATGTCATATCAACAGAACCGGCGATTTTATTTGTTTCGTCGTAAATAGACCACTCGGTGCGATATGGAACCAGTTCCGGATGGTCGTCAACAAAATTCTTGAAATATTTATATTCGATTGTATCTTCGTAGTCATTATTATTCATAAAATCTTGGAAGAATTTTGGATGATTAGACAGTTCGCTGTTGTACATGTCATTGTAATGATATTCAAATAGGTAGTGCATTGTTGTTCCCAACTTCGCGGCTTCGTTTCCGTTTTCTTTCCACTGCTGTTTAATTTCTGGTTTTGTCATTCCGTAATATTTACTTTTCTCCCAATTAGATGACGCCATCATTTTATCGATAATTGCGTCGGCGTTGAACTTTTCAAAAGCGTTGTGTACAACAGTTGTGATGGACTTGTAACCACGCTTTTTCTTCACATAATAAACGTGTCCATTTTCTTGAAACTTGATATCGTCGTCACGTTCGTGTTTGTTCTGAAGGCATAGCATGTTGGAGTATGTTATAATGAGTGTTCATTATTATTTATATTAATTCAATTTTTATTCATAATTCCAGATCTACAATCTCACAAATATGCCAAGAACCCCCAGATTTGAAAGTGAAAAAATTGAAACTACTGCGAAGAGAATATATATTGTACACACCAAGTCAAATATCAAAAACATGGCATCAGCAAACCCCACACTGATTTACAGGGTGAATGGAATGCTAGACATGCGCCGTAAAGAGAACAAAGAGTGGTTGAGAAAAGAACATGAACGGAATATGTTAAACCTTCGCGAACAATGTACTGAGGCAAACGCCAAAGCGGAACATCTGGAAGCTCGCGTTTCGCGCCAAAATAAGACAATACAAAAACTATCTGGCGGAAAAGAAGCGGAATTAGACCCCGAAGAGTGCGACTGTGCGATTTGTATGGAACAAATGCAAGGACGAGTAACTCTTCGGTGTGGTCATGAGATATGCCCCAATTGTTTTGCTCAACACGCCCGCCAAAATAACACGTGCCCGTTTTGTCGCGAAGAGTTTTCGTGTAAACCCAAGAAACCGCGCGAAAAAATGCCGGATTCTGTCGCAGACGCAATCGTAGACCACTGGTCTACAATAGTAAGAGAGGATTACTTCGCAGCACATTGTGAAGTTTACAAAAATAAACGTTCCGCCGATGAAAAAGAAGCACATCTGCGGTGGTTAGTTGTTGAAAATGCGAAAATAATCATCAAACATGGTGTTCGCAATTGGTATGAGAATACGTCAAATTTATAGACCATAATCAAGACAATAATGTAAACACTATAATTAAAAGGACAAAAGTTGCGGATATTATGTTCCAGAACAATAATGCGTCCCCGTCTCTCAAATGGGGGCTATTTCTGTTAATCAATATTCCATGGTAAATCCAAATACACATTCCGACAAATATAATAATCATAAACGCAATGCTGATGCCACTTGATTTTCTATCTTTTTTATTTTTAATATTTGCGTTAAATCTCATTATCGTATATGATTTCCATATTTGGGGTATAAAACTACTGGTTGTTAATAATCCTGCTAAATATCCAACATTTGTAGCATTCATAATTGTTATATTATTTATATATAATTATATATAATTATTCTGAGTTGACATTTGGCGTCATTTCAATAGTTCCATCATTCCCGTTCGCACTATCAACGTTTAAAGCAACTGAATCATTTCTATTGACTTTATACCAGTAAGCATTTAAGAGTTCCTTGTCGATTAGCGTATTGTCTGATATAAGATTTGAATATAATTCATTCAATGTTGGTTTGCGCATCATTTCGCTTTCAAATAATGTAACAAATTCTTCAATTAACAGTCCCCGTTTATTTTCAAGTTCTTCCGCACTATCATTCGCATTGTTCGTAACAACATCTGTCAATAATTTTTTATAGTTTGTCTTTAATTTTTCACCGACATCTTGTTTGTACAATGATAACTGTACTGATTCTAACGAATCGCAAATTTCCGGTTTTTTTAGTTTCAAGAACGACTCCTTTTGTTGGTCGGTCATTTTTTTTCCAGAGAAGGTTGATTGGAATAACTGAATAATGTTTTTTTGTATTATTGGACTTGTTTCCATCAACCGGTCAAATTCTTCCGTACAGTTTTTCAAAAAGTCCGTTATATTTTGTCTTTCTTGAATAGGTTTCGACAATTCAACTTTAATCTTGCGATAAAATTTGTCCCACGCAATCGCGCTTACACGATGTCCTTCGTTCAGTTCGGATATCTTCAAAAACTGTTGAATCGTAGTAATGATGCCTGCTAAAATATTGACAAATCCGACTCCCATAGAATAATACCCTCTGTAATATTCGGGGACGCGATCTTGCGCAAAATTTGCGGTACCAGTTAATGTGCTCATTACAATAACCGGTATTGTAAAATATGTATTTATTTTGGAGAATCTCTGATGACTGCGCGCGTGTAGCCATCTATAACACATGGCTTTATCGGCCCAGTCTATAAGTATCTTTTCGTGTCCCGGACTCCATTCAGAGACGTTGACTTCATCAATTTCTTTTTTCTCATTCATTAATATATCTATATGGACAAAAAAATACATAAAGAGGTTGACGATGGGTTTATGACAATAATAAAAATTCGTTCAGATATTAAAACTCGTATTGAAGATATTGAAAAAATCAAACACTCTATCAAACAAAATTACATTGAATGTATTGAGAAAGAGTCAAAAAATTACTTCGGTCTCGACTCGGTACATTTTCAGAATAAACTGATTGAGTTAGAATTTGCCAACATGTTAAAGCTATATAATTACATTGACAATCGAATTTATGGTGATTATTACAAATTATTTTTTATGATGAATGATTATTTGAGTGACAAATTGTTACAAGAACAATATGCTTCAATAAAAGAAATGAAAAAAAAAAGTTTATATCCGGTTTACAAGGACTTGGATAGTTTTAAATCATACGATTTTGATACTATAAACAATATACATCAAGATGTCATTTCTATAGTTAAAAAAGTTTATGAAATACACGGCGAAAACGAAGAGAAAATAAAGACAAGACAAGAAAGTTTGTATTATGGAATCAATTTGGATAACTATATTATAAACCAACAACATCTGAACCAAGAATTGTTGATGACAAACAATTTGCACCGAAACTACATTTGCGTTTATCATAAACTACACGATAATATTCTTGACAACTTTTTGGAAAAAGTAGAATTATTTTTTGAACAAATAAATAATCATACGAACGATGAATCGCCAAAGAGCACAGAGAATGTATTTCAAGATAATGAACGAACGACGCAAGGAAAAAACGAACACGATGAACAAGTCACTTTCTCCGACGAGTCCGAAGAAAAATTAAATAATCATAATTTTGTTAACGATTGCGAGTCTTTATTTGAAATAAAAGAAATAAATATAGATACAGATAAAGTGGATAATTCATTCAATGGAGAAAGCGCGAATGAAGCGCAAATATAAAATGATGGTAGAAAAACATTCGATTATACAATTAAAATACAGACTTGACCGATTGATAACCAAAAATATATTTATTGAGACATTTTTCTAAACAACCCTTTATTTCATTTTTTGTTATTATTGCGACCTTTTTATTCATATGTTTAGGTGAGTACAATGCGCCATTGTTATACAAAAACTGCTTCATATAATGTTTGGCAATAATCTCGGGATTTGATTGGTTCGTTTTTTCGTAGTTTATTAAAACGTGTTTTTTGCGCGAAGTTATTACTGACTTTGAAAAAAACTCGTTCTTGTATTTTTCAACCACGTTCAAAACAACGTCATGCGAATCTTTAATGTTGTTGTGAGAGGTCTCGTATACAATCGTTATTTCACGCCCACAATGTGAGCGCGACGAACTACATCTGAGATAGTATGTCATCTTATTTTTGTAACGAAGTCTCATAAATAACGCGTGTCTTAGACAACTTAAAGAAAAGTTTACCAACAAATCATCATTATCGTCAATATCATCAGATATGTAAGTGAATGAACAGAGTGCGTTTCTGGAATCTTTCCGTTGATGAAATATGTATTTATTTTCATCTAATTTGTTGAAACATGGTGTCAAATTTGAATTATATAAGGTACATTTTGGGGGTTGTATTACATTGCTCATGATATCAAGGACGTTCTTCTTGTCTATATCTCCACAAATAACAAACGTGGTGTTTTCTGGGACATAATGTTTTTTATAATAGTCGCTTAGCATTTTAGCATTAATATTTTTCAGGGTTTTTACTTGGGTATCCCAATCGTTTGAATATTTACCACCTTCGCTACAAAACAACTCTTTCTGTATTAAATTCCACAATTGATTTTTGGGATTATTTCCTAGTTCTTTTAGTTCATTGAAAACCGGATTTATTTCTCTATTCACATTTTTCTGTGTTATTTTCGCATTTGTCGTTATTGTTGCTATGTAATCTATCATTTCCCCAAATGATTCTTTTGTAGAAGTTGTGTGATAATTTGTTGTGGTAATTCCAGTACGAGCATTGCATTGTATTCCTTTTTCAGTTAAAACTTCTAGACATGGATGTTTTACACACTGTTCCCAAGAATTAACTAAAACATGTTCTAATAAATGACTAATCCCGCAGTTTTTCTTTGTTTCAAATAAAAATCCGACATTGACATATGATTGAATATATACGAGTTCGCTACTTGGTATGTCTATTAAAATTACATTGTAGCCATGTACATTATGTATTGTCGGAAAAGTTCTATCTTTTTTCAAAATTATGTTTTTAATAGTTTTGACACTCATTTGTTTTTTAATATTTTTGACTTTTTGACTTTTTTGACTTTTTTTAGTTTTCATTATATCTTATAAACATATAATCTGTTCTGTAAAAAGTTGAATAGGTGCGCATTGATTTCTTGTTTATTTTAAACCAACTTTCCTTGAAAATTGGTGACAGATATAAAACAAAGAACGGAAACAAATTGAATAACTATAATTGTGAAATTAAATTCGCATAGTATGTCATTATTTTATTGGGACTAGTATCATATTTTTTCATTTGTCTGCTGGTAACTTGAAACCTGGAACCGTGTGGCAACAGCAGTTCATCTTCATCTAAATCGCTGAACGCAGATTCTGAAGATATGTACAATCCCTTAGTATTTTTGGGTAATCGCAAAACGAGCAAGCAACAAGGGCTATCATCTTCTATAAAGTCCAGCGCAACATCTTTATTGAACGACGTTGAAATGAGACCTTTTTGTGTAAATAATAGTTCATCGCCTTTGTTCAGACGCTTCCATTTCTCTTCCATTGCTTCCGCACCCCTGTAAACAGTTGTATCTGTTGTACTTCTCGGTACTTTGTTGATAATGTTATTCAAGTGTACCGTGTAGCTACGTAATTTTTCTTTTTGACGTGGGTTAAGTTCTCCCAAATTATGATCTCTCAAATAATTGTTTATCCACAACGACTCGCCACCTGTATACATACCCAATACTTCTTCTTCTTTAGGCGTCAAATCATCATTTTTCACTGGAATAAATGGTGGCATTCTGAAGTTATCTAATACTTTATGAGTATATATTTTTATCGTGAAAAAATTGAAATAAAAATATACACGAACATTCCTCTCCAAGATAAATTATGAAAGACAAAATTGCCAAAATGGTTGTTGTTTCGTGTATGGATTTGAGAATGGTAACAGAAACGATTACGATGTTGAACAATCAAGGTTATTGTGACCAATATGACCTTGTATCCGTCGCTGGATCGTCTTTGTCTGTTGGTCTTGAGAATCGTCATCATTTAAGTTCTGAATGTCGGTGTCAGTTGTCTGCGTGGAAAGAATCTATATGCAGCCATGTAGATTTGTCCGGAAAACTTCATGGTGCGAAAGAAGTATGGTTCATAGACCATGAAGACTGTGGCGCTTACGCACATTATTATGGGGATGATACGATAAATGAAGAAAAACAACACAAAAATGTTCTTGGGCGTATGCCGAAATACTTTCCAAACATTAAAGTAAGAACCTTTTGGATGGGTCTCGACGGGACCATTCTAGAACTAGAAAATAATAGATGGATTAAATCAAATATTTATAACCCCGATAAACAATATTGGATGAACATCTACAATAGAAATAAAGTAAAAATACTTCGTCGCAATAATCGTAACATAGTATATAAATATTTAGATATTGAACAAGAGATTGTATTAGATTGTGAAACATTTTTCAAATCATTTTGCGAGCTAGAGAAAGATGATGTCACTGGTCGTGGTAACCTTGTTGTTACTTGATATGATGATGACTCATAACCCTAACATTGTAGATTCATTTTGTAAGAATAACACCAACACTACAAAACGGAATATCAAATGATTTATAATCTGACGTTTCCCTTGTTGCCCTTGTAAAAAGCTACATAAAAAGAATATTAATATCAACAACGAAAAGACAAACATTTGAATAATTTTATTTTTCCTATAAGTCAAAAACAAATAATAAAGAATGAATGAACTTGCGCTAAATACATCTATTAGAAGTGTATATATATTTTTGTAATTCCAATATAGTAAACTGCTCGCACAAACCTGTAAAATTAAAAATCGTTTTATATTGTCTACATTATTGAACCAGTATAGTAACATCAATGGCAAAATACTCAAAATTATGTCGTCAAATCTATATTTTTTCATAAATTTTATATTCATTTATTTATTTTATAACAATAATAAAATGTTTCCGAACAATCTTTTGTATAATTATTAATATTATGCCATAGCTATTCTGTTTTATGAATATCATTGCACGATGTAAGTTGTTCTCCGAGTTGCCTCATAACTGACTTCTTCATTTTTTCGGAAAGCCCTTCTTCTATTTTTTCAAATTCGTCTTTCCCACTTTCAATCAAACTAATAGATGCCAAACAAATACAAACAATATAATCTTCATCCAAATTTTTGTTATACATTTCAGCAAGACAAGTTTCTAAATTGACTTTTCCGTGTTTTCCGTTAACATAATCAAATGCCTTCTTGAAAATGGCTTCTTGGACGCCGGGTTTGAGAAGTCCTTCCATGATTTTGTTACAATTGCTTGATGGTATCCAAAACTAATGGTAAGTTGATTTCAATTTTTCTATAATTTTGGGAGAAGAAATAATGATAAAATTGAATTTAATAGGGGAACGATTAATCAACAACATAATCATGTCATCTCCAAAGTTTGAACCAGTTAATATTTACAATTATTTGAAACATTTGGGAACGTCTTCAACTGGGCATAATAATTTGTCTCTTTTAAAGGAATTAATTGACAATAGCTTTGACGCGAACGCCAAAAATATTGTCATTGATAAGCAAGAAGGGAATAATAGTGACGGCACTAAATACTATCAAATTAGATACAAGGACGATGGAAGGGGGATGGATCAAGTAAATGTGTACCGTTTTGTTCAACTTCACTCGGAAAATATAGATGGAGGTATTGGAAAGTTTGGTATCGGCGGTATCTCTACTCTCGTAAATTGGTGTGATATTGAAGATGATATTTATGAAAAATTTATTGTTATCATATCGAGAACAGAAGACAATATTACAAGACAAGTCAAGATAAATTGGAATCAATGTAAAACGATTGATGATTATACGAATCAAGTTGTAGATTCGTATACAGAAAATGACCCATTGTCACTTCAATGTTTGAAAAATGAAAATATTTCACAAGGAACAATCATTATCATACAAACAAGTGAGAAGAAATATACCGAAATTGTGGAGTTGGAAGATGACATGCAAGATTACATAGATATCGGTACAACATATCAGAACTACTTTGAAAAGGGTAAAAAAATATCCTTGTTTGGTGAACAGATAAGGCACTATGCGATTCCCAAACCGTTATTGTCAGATAGATTTCAGATTGAAGTTTGGATGAAAAAGGCGACGGTGGCATTTTCAACCAAAAATGGTAAGAAAAGTCTGATATTCAAATATGACAAGAACAAGAAAGAAAAAGAGATAACCTCAGACAATCTGGAAGACGAGGGTTGGAAATTTCTATGTCAAGTTTCATTGAAGCTTGATATGCCCGGCGATATTTATATACCTAAAAATAAGAAAGATAAATTCAATTTAAAGGATTGGGAATCGTTCAATAAATTTTGTATTAAAAATGGCATCGAAAGTGAAAATGAAATATACTGTCTTGCCGAAGATTACATCAAAAAGTTATACATTTCGCGAGAAGATAACCATCACAACGCGCGGACTCTTGGTGGATTAGATTTTTCCATGACCGGCTTTTATGACGATGACATCAATATTATTGGAAAATGTATCAAAAAGCAACTAGTATTTAATCATAAGTTTGACAACAAACTGGGGTTGACGCAGCAAAACAAAAGTGTTGTTGAGTGGACGAACGCGCCGATCGGTATGCAACAATATATTATAAAAATTATTAATTTATGGGTAAAAGACAAACTGAAGCCTCGTATAAAAGAAGTTGACAAAGAAGAGCAAAGACTAAGGGATTTTTATATTCCGTTAGAAACATCAATGACAAATAAAACCAAGTATTATTTGAGAACAAAAGACAACAAATATATACCAACCTATTTGAACCAATCATCGCCAATCTCAGCCGGAATGGCTATATTGAAAGCGCTCCAAAAAAGAATGGAATACAGAGAAGATTCGTCGCAAAAAATACAGACATGGTTTCGGAATCAGAAGATATTTTCTTGTATCCCAATTACAGGATTCATCAAGTTTCAGAAATTTGTTGAGTGGGCTCACAAACATTATTACATTAAGAAAATCCAAAATTGGTACTCTAACATTCTCCTTAAACGCGCCATTATTAATTATGTTCTCTCGTTGATTGCTTGTAAAATCATCAAGAGTCGGTCTATATCGCTAATCCAACGACACTGGAGGTGGTATATTATTTCCAAAAAATCTACTAAAAATGAAAATAATATGGCTATTGTGATTCAAAAACAAATGAGAAAATATTTCGCATCCAAATTGTTTGAACAAGAAAAGAGAAAAGAGAAATGTTTCAAAAATCTCGCACATAACTTTAAAAAAAATATTAAATGTCATGATAAAAGACAAACGTTCAACTTGTTTAAACGAGAGATTTTGAGCCAGTTGAAAGAGATGGAGGAGTTGTTGTAAAATTATAAAATAACACGATATTATATAAATAGATTATGTGCTATAGCTATGACGTTTCTATAAAAACATTTTTACTTGGCACTGTTTTGTCAATTATTAATTTATATATTTTTAAAAATAATCCACTATATATTTATTTAACATTATTCTGGTTTTTTTCGGGCATACTTATGCAGCTATGGGAATCTCTGCTTTGGAAAAATATTAATTGTAGATTAGTATCAAATATTGCAATGTTTAACAATATATTACAACCAGTAATGTTGATAATCCTTTTATTCATACCAAATTATATAAGATCTAAAAAAATAAATACAAAACTTGTTATTAGTATTATAGTATTTTATTTATTATTTGTTTACTTTTTTAGAAACAAATCATACGGTTGTATTAAATCCGACGATGGCATTCATTTAAAATGGTGGAATGTTTCCACTTCAATAGCATATGTAATTACATTTGTTTTGTTGTTAAGTTTATTACTTGATACCAGAGTTGCGTTATTCCAAATAGGTTTTTTTCTAGGCGCCTTACTGGTCGCAAACATAATTAATGGTAGTAGGATTAAAATTATGTTACAACAACCGGAACCAAGTAGAGTTGCATCATTATGGTGTTGGTGCGCAGCGTTTGCACCGGTTTATAACTATTTAGTATTTAAATATGGCGTGTGATAAAATGTAAATACAAATAATAAAAGGCAAAATTTAATATGTAAATTACTTCCGTGTAAAAAATGTCAACATTTATATTAAACATAATCATGAACAATAGAATTATCGATAATACAAGTGAAAGTAATAAAATTTTGTTACTTGTCAACAATACATGATGAATCATGAACAATATAATAGATAAAAATACTGTCCCGGCAAAAAAGAAGTGTATCGTATATGACTCGTCAAATATAATCAAAAAAACAATACATATTACTATAGTAAAAATAAAATATTTTGAGTATATGTCATTTCGTTTTAATTCATACAAGACAGTTGATACACCCATCAAGAACATAAAAACAATATATAAATTTTACATTTTTCATCACAAATAATATTTGATACGCTATTATTGCATTTATAGTTTTTACAAACTAAAACATATTATTTTTAAACATCACTGTTCTGAAGTTGATATCCCCAGTGTTGTAAAGTTTGCCTAATTTTAGGACTCACTTCATAATCATTATATTTTGTCTTTTTTATGATTGTCATTGAGGTAGTTAGAGAATAAATCATAATGGACAAAATTATATAATATATGAATAAGTTAATTATGAATAAGGTAAAAACTATACTTATATTACTAATTTTTTCTTTTATAGCAATTCCACTTATTACCATTTATTTGAAAACACTTGAAGGAATGACTTATGACATGACAGATAAGAACGTTAAAATGGGTGTTATTGAGCAGACATACAATGGAAAAAATTTTTATGCTTATTGTTTAGCCGGCGATTTAAAATGTGTCGATGGAACTTCACCAACTGTAAAAGGAAGTTATCAAGACAGAAGTGGCGTCACACATAATATTTATGATATGATGTGTGATGATTGTAACGAAGAAGACAAAAATAGTGACGGCGATTGTAGTCCAACAAGTAAAATCGTTAGATGCGAGATGAGTGAGAACGTACCCACAAACAGCATTAATTTCGGAGTTCCCGAAAAAGTAATTATGCGAGCCCCTGTTATAGGTGTTATTAGCAACCCATATAATAGTGACCAACCTCTCTTAGAACACCCAAATACTTATTTACCATGGGATATATCAAACGGATATGTTTATTTATATAATGAAGACAATGAAACTGTAGATGTTTCATTTAGCGCATGTTATTTTTACGAGTCAAAAGAAGATTGTGATAAAAAAAAGGAACAGGCTTCGCAGCAACAAGAAAGTGAAGCATCACCACCCCAAAAAGACAATCAAGATCAATCATTCAAATGTGTAGCCGACAACGGTTCTAAAATAGGAGACCCGCTATGCTGCGCACAAGATGGAATTTTACAGAATACAAAATATAATTGCCCCGCCGAATATCCTGACTGTATTGGATACAAATGTGGAGAAACCTGGGGAGAATGTAAAACAACCGAAGAATAGCGCAAGCTGTATAATTTTATTCAAACATCACTCTTCTGAAGTTCATACCCCCAGTGTTGTAAAGTTTGCCTAATTTTAGGACTCACTTCATAGTCATCATATTTTGTCTTTTTTTTATGAATCTGATTGATTAAATTCCGGCGGAATCTACTTTTAGGTCCGGCGGTATTCATCCACCGCTTGATTTGTCGTTCATCGTCATCGCTCCGTTTTCCAGAATAAAAATCACAATACCATTGCGTCCAACCATACGGATGCGTTTCATTGATCCATTTTTTTTCTTCCCAATATTCTAATGTTGTACCGACTTTCACATTATATTTATTTATTGTTTTGTCGTAATCGTCCCATCCAGAAGTTAACCAATGTTCTGAAAGATTTTTCCACCAACTCTTTGGATATTTTTTATGCTGGTTATTGAATTCTTTTTTCAGAATGCTGGAATAAATCGGGCGCCAATACGTCCCGCCAAAACTACCCATTTCGAATATTTCTTGTGGTGTCAGGTTCGGAGTGAAACCAGGATAATCTTTGAATATAATCAACCCGTTTTTCTCTTTTTTGGGTGCCATGTTCTTTATTTAATATAAGTAAATATGTTTTAAATATTAAATAAAGAGAAAAGTATTATAAATAACTAAAACTATGAAAGTAAAACGTGGCAAAAAGTCAAACCAAGAAAATAAAATCGTTGAATTAGATAATAATATTGTACGTGAATATTTGAAGGAACACAATGCCAAAAAGTTGTCGGTGAATTATCTAAAGAGGAAACTCAATATTAAAAGTAGAAAAGTATTATATTACTGCCAACATTCTAATCACATTGAACAAGTTAAACCGTGGGAGGTCGGTTCATCCAAGCATACAGTTGATGTTTTCAAATATAAGGCTTAGAACACTTTAGAACCCAGTTTGAAGCATGATATCAAAAGGAAAAGAAATAATCGTCGTTGAAAACCGTCTTATTTTTAATGCTTCTACTCATCTTCGCCGCAGACATATTCTCTGAAGATGCCGCCTTGACAATCGTTTCCCACATATTCAAACATTGGTTGGTTTTCAAACACACTTTATTCACCCGTTTTCCGGTACTTGATGTTAATTTATGTTGGTACACGTCCTCCTCGCGGAGTGACAATCCATAATACCCTTCGTTCGTCGCACCATTCTTCCAAACGGTTGCCTTTTGGACGTACGGAGACACGTTCAAATACTCCTTCAGCTCCTTCATCTCTTTCTTATCGTCCGACACATCTGTTCCTAGTTTCTTCTTCCATCGTTTGTAATTCGCCAATAACTCGGAATTCAATACCTTGCCCTGTGGCGTGAACCGGCATACTCCGAATACGAAGGTCTCCGCGTCGCAGTCTACCCCACGACTCCGTTTGTACTCGACTACTTGTAATTTCACCCCTGCGTACCCGTGGACCACCTGATTCTTATCCTGTTTTTCTAACCGTTTAGGACGGAAACGCGTATCCAAATATTGTTTGAACTGGTGGAAGATTTGTTTCGTTGGTTTGACTCCGTTCCATATGCGAAACTGACCCTCCATCATACCGCTCGACTCCTCTACATCAGGACGGACGATACAACACGCACTGATGAATTCGTCAAAACGTTTCGTCTCTTCGCTCACCGGCTGCTGTTGCTGGTAATCGCAATCCGCCATCAGTTTGTTGATTTGGATCTCCTGCTCACCGACCTTACGTTTCAGCTCTGCTATCTCGCATACCAACGCCCCGTTCGTCGCCTGGTATTCCGTGTTTGCAACATTAAGTGCTGCCAACTCCTCCTCCAACATATCGTTCCGTTTCAACAATTTGTTGTAATTGTCTACACTGTACCGCTTGCTCTCAATAACCGATTTTATGTAATACGTCAGTTTATCTGACGTGAAGGTCGCATTGTACGCAATGATCTCCTTGTAAGTACTCCCATCAACTGTAATCTGGCGCAACTGTTTCTTCACCTTGGGGTGCTGCTTGATCAGGTTCTCGATCTCGACCTTGTTCTGGACCTTGAATGCGTTCACCAAAACGAAATTTGCGAACTTGCTGTGGTGGTTATAAACGCGCGACCGCAAATCGTTCGTTTGTCCGAATTTGAGGAGGGTCTCGCCGCCCTCTGTGTTGTCGATCGTGCCGAAGTAGACGCACTCGGTATTCTTTGGGAATTGGTCGATGATTGCTTTTTCCACGGCTTGGCGTTTTTTCTGCTTCTCTTGTTCGGCAGTTTCTTGCGTTAGTTTGAGTTGGTTCTGGAGTTCCATGCTCTCTTCGCAGATGGTTTCCTGGATGACCTCCTCCAACTTGATGTAGTATTCGTGGATTTCGTCTGCCTTGGATGTTCCCGCTTTGAGACAGAATCGTTTGAAGGCGGGGACGGTCATTTTGAATACCTGTCGGTTCTGCCCGCCGCGACCAGTTGTTTGCTCCTCCACAAGGAGGAGCAAAACTATGTAATCCTTACCCGCATCGAAATGCTTTTCCAGACACCGTTTGGCATTTACCTTCTTATTGAACCCCATCCACTCCCATACATCGTCCAAGTCAATCACAAACTCCGTCTTGTTACAGTTCAAATAACAGTAAAAGTTGGCGAGGAATACCTGCTGTTGCGTTTCAGTGAAGGAATACCTCAGTTTCCCTACCAATCGCGATTGGTAATTGCCAGAGAACTTGGTGATTGGGTTGGTTTCGATGAGATTTACGATATCCATTATATAGTAATATGCGACTTGGCTTTAAATGATTTTGCTATTAAAAGTGAAAACGATGTGAGTGTTTTGATCACCTATTTGTTATGACTGCCGTGTGAAGAATCTTGCTCGGAGACGAAACATGTCACCATTTATTTTTTTTCACGTTAATTCGTGGACCACTACTCCGCTTCACGTAAGACTGAGGGTCATACGTTTCTTCTTCATCATCCGAACCAATATTTTTAGACAGTTCCCAAAATTCTTTTGATCCTAATCTGAAATCTTTTTGTGCTTGCGCTTTGTACCAAAAGATTTGATCTTGTAATTTGTTTGATTTCGCATTATTATTAATCACTAAACACTCATAATTTTCAGTACATTGGTCCATTACTTGACAAAAAGACTCAAATGTCGGGAACATACCCGCGAAGTTGTCATAAATGCGCTTACGATTTGAAATATACGGCTCGCGCAAAATAAAGACATAGTCAATATTGGTTCTCAATGTTGGTGGGATACCCAACGGATATTGCATAGTAATGATAAGCATAATCTTCCAATGTCTTCCATTCATGAATAGTAAACGCATTAATTTGTCTTTTGACCACGAATTATCATATAGACAGTCATCCAAAATAACAAACGCTCTCGGATCAATATTACACTTTTTGTACGTGGCAAGTTGTTTGTTTACTTGTCTCAATACAACCTTTTGTCTTTTCAAAATATTGGCAATAATAGACGAACTATATTCATCATGAATAAACAGTTTGGGAACGTGATCGCTATAAAAACCGTTGCCGGCTTCTGTACCCGAAATAACAGTGCCCAACGGAATATCTCGATGATGGAATAATAAATCACGAACCAAGAAACTCTTTCCTGTATCTCTTCTACCAATTAAGACAACGACGGGACCTTTATTTTCGTCTTTTTTGAATGTGATGTGGCTCATACTAAATTTCTTAAGTTCTAGTGTCATTGTTTATATATTGAAAACAAATTTAAACCTCGGAATATTACGAACGCAAATCGTGTAAAGATGTTATTATTAATAAGTTTAAAAATATTAAAAATATTATATCAATAATAAAAATTAATGTGCGATGCTAAAACAAGAATTATTATACGATAATTTAAACAATCTTTCAAATAATGAATTTGAGGAAATTGTTAAAGCGAAAGCACCGGTAGAAGAATTTTTGAATATTGAAATTCAAAAAAGAGTTGGCATTACAAAAGTAAAAATGATGAAAACTGTTTCGAAATAAAAGACAAAGACGATAATGATAGGGAAGTATTTTTCAAATATATCACACTGGTTGATTCTCTGAGATATTTGACTGGAAAATATAAAAACGAAGATTTAACAATATTACCTGGAGTTGAAGAACAAAATGTCAATAGTAAATATCAAAAATATATCAATGACAAAAATAACTATGCTTACGTAGATAGTTTATTTTATTACATCAGTGGAATATTGAAAACCGACAAACAGTTTTTTCACGGTATTGAATGCTATGATATGTTTATTTGTCAGAAAAAAAATTGTAAAATAAATGTATCAGACGATTTAGAATATTTATGCGAATCCAACTTTTTTACACAAAATTTAGGGAAAAAATTTCGGTTTGAAGACAATGAGGCAAACGATATCTTTCAGCAAAATAAAAAGGAGACTTTGATCATTGAAGAAACCAACGATTTAGATTTGGAGTTTGAATCTATTGTGGAAGAAACACCGGTGGACAGCTCAGGAGTATCTCACTCATTAACGAGTGTAAATGAATTTTTGATTGATGATTTAGAAAATGACGATGGGTTGGCATTGAAGTATCAATATGACACAAATGACACGTTGACTAATAATGACGAAGATAGCGACGAAGATAGCGACGAAGATAGCGACGAAGATAGCGACGAAGATAGTGATGAAAATAGTGAGGAATATAGTGAGGAATATAGTGAGGAAGATAGCGACGAAAATAGTGAGGAAGATAGTGAGGAAGATAGTGAGGAAGATAGTGAGGAAGATAGTGAGGAAGATAGTGAGGGAGATAGTGAAGAAGAAGATAGCGAAGAAGAAGAAAAAATTTATTTATTACTAAACAAATTTCCAACACAAGTGGTTGTTATTGAAAAATGCACAAATACACTGGATGAACTATTGGATGGAGGAGAAATCAAAATGGAAGAAATAGAGAGTGCTATTTTTCAAATTATCACGACACTTTACGTATATCAAAAAAAATATAACTTTACTCACAACGACTTACACACAAACAATATCATGTATTGCGAAACAGACAAGGAGTATTTGATTTACAAAATAAAAGATAAAATATACAAAATACCAACCTATGGTAAAATATACAAAATAATTGATTTTGGTCGCGCCATTTATGATTACAACGGACATTCTCTATGTAGCGATAGTTTTTCCAGAAATGGAACAGCTCATACACAATATAATTATAACCCGTATTATAATGAAAAGAAACCGTTAGTAGAACCAAATATGAGTTTTGACCTATGTCGTCTTGCTTGTAGCATTTTTGATTTTGTATGCGACGATATCAACAATATTGATGAATATCGAAATATTGCTCCGATATATGATCTTATTTTCTCGTGGCTATACGACGATAACGGTGAAAATGTACTATACAAACAAAATGGCGATGATAAATATCCTGGATTCAAGTTATACAAAATGATATCCAGGATTGTTCATAAACATGTTCCAGAAGATCAATATGAACATAACGTTCTTAAAAAGTATATTGCGTCGGACTTGATAGTTGATAATTGTTTACATGATGACAAATGTCATTACATGGACATTGATGATATTATTTCGTAAATATATATTTTTCAAATTATTACATATAATACGCATGAATAAATAATGTAAGTATTATATATAATGGTTGCGTGCTCGTCTCGTCGTAAGACAAAACATCCTTTTTGTGGACATGACCCTAAGTGCTACTGGAATAATAGGTCTTGTAAAAAAAGACCTGGCGTAAATAACAACACGCGTAGAAATATGAATGCTAACCGCGAACGCTTACACCAAGACCCCAATTCTAAATTGAATATGATTTTACACAAACTCAAAAACATTGAAGCAAAGTTGGAAAAGATGACTCGTAAGAATACAAACAATTTGTCAAAACCGAAATCTATCAAATCAAACAGAGAGACTGCTCTTAACTCCAATAGAAATATTAATAACAATGGTTCTGCTAAAACTGCGTCTCCAACAAATGTAAAAATGCTTTTAAATCAGTCTGGCAATAACACCGCAGAAACGGCCTCGCCGAGCGCTGTCAACCGTCTTAGAGAAGATATGAAATCAAATCAAAATTGAGGTTCGTTTGTGAAAATTGTGGTCGTTTTACTACTCTCAAAAGAGACAAAATTACTTCTAAATATTAACACCGCATAAGAAACAATTCCTACTAAAGCACTGTCTTTAAACGCCTTTTTTTTGTCGTCTTTGTTTTTCTCCACTGAAACTTTTAAAATGAAATATATAATACATATAACTACTGCTACAATAAAATTACTATTCAATAACTCCATATAATTTATTTGTTATTTAAATAAATTATATATAACGAAAATAATCCATTTATTTAAAAGGCTAGTTCTTCGATTCCAAGATCAATTGGTGGTTCACTTTCCGAATTTTTTGTTTCATCTTCGATGTTATCAAAATCCAAGTTTATTTCTTCAATCTCATTCATATTGGAATTAGAGGGGCTATCAAAATCGCTATCCAGAACTAGAGGCACATTATCCCCAATGGTGAATGTATTTTCATTGTTGCTTTCTTTATCGTTGACTTCAGACGACTCTTCACTTTCAAAAGAGATAGACTTATTCTCTTCTTTTTGGTCATCATCATTATTATCTGGGAATAAATCATTTACCGTCGGTGGCGCTTCAGATAGAGATGGTTGTTCGCTGATTATAACACTATTGCTTTCATCTTTTAGAATAGAAGAGGGCGTTTCAACTGAGTCTCCAACTTGTTGCTGTGGCTTATTGTTTTCTTGTGATTCTTGCTTTGGTTCATCTATTACTTTTTCAGTTTTTTCAACATCTACTTCTTGCGTTTCATCGATATATTGTTTTAGAAGTTGTTCTACTGGAACATTATCACGAATCGTGTTCATAATACACGTTTGAACAATAATTTCAAATTCTCGGTTGTGTTTTTGTTGCTGTAACGGTGTCGCCTCAATTTGGAATAAATAAATATTCGAATACAATTTGCGAGCAATGTTAATGTAAACGTTATGCAAAAATTGTTTGAAGCAAGGTATATCAATGTCAATTTTCTTGTTTTGATTTCCAGTGCGAACACAACTCAATATTTTTAACTGAAGAATATGAACACAAGTAATGAGGTCTTCTAAATATTTACACTGCGAACATTCTTTAATTCGTTCCACCTCAGCATCCACCATAGTTTGATTCCACTTTGGAATCATAGACAAGTAGTTTTGAAAGGTCATCAAATATTTCTCGTCTTCGTCATTTTTCTCACATACTTCCATTGCTTCGCTGTATATTGAACGAAAACCGTCGATAATGTGTCCAGACAAAATATTCGTCAAGCGGATTGACCATTCAGACTTAGAATCGTTCAGCAAATTTGAATTATAATCATCCATTTAATAGTAATCATATATTTCTATTTCTAAATTATTACGAAATACTACCAACAAGTAAAAAATAGAAAATAAGTCATTGCAAAAGTTTTTGTTGACCTTCCCAAATATTAAACTCAAATTATTGTGGTTTGGATTTGTCCTACATTTTTGGAAAATTTCAAAACAATGAAAATTATACTTGTGGAATTCAACACTAATTTTATATATTTCTAATAGCCTGTTGATTTGTGGGTCTTTATTTTGGAGTAAATTATTATATTTTTGAATAAGATATTTATATTTTGTATAGTTGAATTTATCTATATTGTTATGCAAAGACCTATTGCGATTTTCATTAATGTAAATGTGCGCGAATCGCGATGACAGTGGATTCAACAGACGATACTTATTTTCGCAAACAAATATGAATCTCGTTGTTTTACTATATTGTTCTATTGTTCGCCTTAAGCTATATTGAGAATCATATGTCAAATTGTCGGCATGTTCCAAGACAATTGTTTTGAAATTTACGTCTTTAGTTTTGTTGAATATTTGCATTGAAAATAGTTTAATATGCTCTTTGATAATTTTGATTCCATTTGTAGATAAACAGTTAATTGTAAGGACATATTTAGAAATATTTTCGTTTGAATTATATAGATTGCCGATAAATTGTTGGTATATTTCTTCTTTTCCGCACATATATGGTCCGAAAAATAATATATTTGGAATGCTGGCTTTCTGTATATAACTGTCCAATTTCATTTTTGCTTTTTCCATTTTTACTTTTCTTGGTTTTGTAATATAAAAATATGTCTGTAATATTTAATATTTTATAAGTTAATAATATAATTAGATGACAAACACTCCTCAAAATTGTATTTTCAAAGAGATTCAAATGGCAAATCAAAAGTTATCCGATAAACATTTTTCAGAATTGTTTCACAATGTTTACAATAACGTAATATTTTCTACAATTCCTTACACAATTTATAAAGAATCACGATCAAATACTTGTATTTACAAGTATAATAGTGGCAACTGCATCGCTTTATCGCATTTCGTAAAAGAATATTTACAAGCAAATCATAATATCAAAAGCTATATTATTGCGGCAAGTGTTCCAAATAGCTGTAAAACACATGGCACACCCCATTTGACACATTGTGCAATATTAATTCCACTATCAGAAGACAAGTTTTGTATCATCGATACTGCTTTATACTTTTTAGAACCAATGTTTTGTGATGTAAAAGATGCAACTACCCGCACAATTGAAATGTCCGATGTGTATCAGCACAATATACGGCGAGTAAACTACAATATTTCAAAATGCGACAATTGTTTACTTGATATAAACTACAACCAAAAACTGGCGAATAATTCATTGTGCGTCTCTTGTGTATTTGATCACGATCAAAGTGAACATTGGAATTATTATCTAAACGAAATTGTTAATCCAGATAATAATATTGGTCATGCGTATCTGAAACATAAAAAAGAGCCTTTTATGATGTATACTCAAGTAGTAAACAAAAAACCAGTATTGAAATATAAACTTAAATTACAAGATGATGGGATGATTGTGATTAAACAATACCCCGAAAACACTGTTGTTTTCAATGGAAATTCCGGTCAGTTTGATGAAAATAAGATAAAAGCTGAAATGCGTAAATACTTATCCGGCGTTTTCAGTATATAGTAATAATTTTATTATTATTTATGAACTGTTCAACGGTTGGGTATACGGATTTGTTTTGAATGCGTCCAACAGCGACGCATCTAAGTGACTGTTGCTGATTTCTTGGTAGTTTTGTGGCATAGAGGTGGTGGTACCCAGACTATCGCTTGGGTGTTGATAGGATGTTGGCTTTGGTCTATACACCGGAGTTGGTCTAGTATTTTCACACTCTTTTGCGTTTACTTGCGCAACAATTTTGTTGTTGAAAAGGCTAATATTGCCGTTAGATTGTACACCGCTTGCGTAAACGCGGTTGTTATTTTCCTGGTTATATTGAGCAACGTAGCTCATGTTTCCACTTAACTGAGAAGCAGCCGGACCCGTTTCGGATTGATTCATCGAATTTCTTTGTGTCGCGTTCAATATGGGGTTCACATTCATATACGCAGAATCTTGCTGTTTCTGAACATTCAAGTGATTCATATTCAAATCACATTCATATATTTCTCTATTGGTGGTAGAGACTTCTTGCTTGTTGCGAATTGTATGCGCGGCGACGTTATTTAGACCAACATTACCAGATGATTGTAAACTAGTTGTAGTGTTTACCTTCTTGCTGTGTCTCAATCCATTCATAATTGGTTGAACGATGCTGGATACAGTAGACCCCATTCCTCCAAAGTGAGACGTTTTTGTTGTATTTCGGTTGTTGTTGTGTGCGTTATAAGAGGTTTTGCCATAATTTTGTTCACTTGTCGGATTTGTTGTTTTATCTACGCGATTCGTAATTGGAGCCCCATCTAATTGTTGTTTGTTTGCTTCCAAATAGTTTTGTTTGGCATAAGCAGCACCATTTTGGTTAATTCTGGTTCCGTAATATTCAACACTCGTGTTATCGCGATTTTCATTGGTAAGCATTTGATGCGCACCCACGGTGTGCATATTGGGTCCAGATGTTCCAGCAATCATACCTAAATTATCTTTGTTTACAAAGTAAGAGTCCGGCGTTTTTTTGACAATTTTTCCATGCTCGCCTCTATTTTGTATTGGATTTATCGCAGGTCCCATATGGTCGTGTAGGCAGTAAATATTTTTAGGATTGTTAGAAGCGCGCAACTCATCTACGCTTTTAGGCATCCACTGGTCTCTCGTTTCATTATAATTATTGTATCCGCTTGTAATCACATTTTCATCGTATTTTTTGCCAAGACCGGGCGCAACTTTGATTTCTTCCCACGGTTTACTGTTCGCGTGGCGATGAGAAGCATTCACGCGCGACTGAAAGAATTCATTTTGGTTCTGATTACCATAAACGTTTTGGGTATTGTTTTCTGGTTTAAACATGGTGGCAATCTCTTCCTTTTTAATATCATACGTCCCTTGTCCAGTATAAGAATCTAAAATAGAAGAAGTATTAATATTACCATCCCCGTTTGTTTTACCTCCATAATAAAGATTCATATTATTGTGATTAATATCGTCGTATTTAATTTTTTCTCCAGCAAGATTTTTGAAAATCTTATCGCTAGTGTTGGAAGACGCTTGTTCTTCACTTGAAATATTATTCAAAAAGAATTTGTCTTGATATTGCGAAACATCTTGTTGATTGTTGATATTGTTATCACTCTTCGCAATGTTCGGGTGAAACTTTCTATATTCTTTGGAGAGTAAATCGCCGCGCGGATCAATGTCGCTCAAATTAGCCATATTTTCTTTTCCATTACCAATACATTCTTCTTCATTTTCTTCATTTTTGTTTCTGTCATTGCTAATTAAAACCGCTGTTCCTAACAATAATAATGGAATAGCAATTTGTGCCATAATTTAATCTCTTATATATAAGTTTTATATTTTTTTATGATTTTTTCTATATTTGTCTTTTGTGTCAATATTTGTGTCCACATTGTTTTCAAATTTCAACGAAAAATGACTTTGGGGATCTTCAAACAAAATCTCCGGTCGGTATTGTTGGAGAGAACGATATGTCCAAGATGGATGAGTGCTCCTTGACTCATCTGTCACGCTTTTATTCAGTTGATATATTGGAATTTTCCGCTCTCCATGATTGACACGATTTTTATTGTTGTATTGGTTATCAATAAAATCCCGCGAATATCCACGTTCCATTTGTTTCAACTGCCCCTCTAGATCTATCATTTTACTATATTGTAAATTTCCGCTTTTTTGTAAGCGAATGTGTGGGTCATCGACAAAGACATTCTTTGTACCCGTGTTGGAGGGAACATTAAATGTATAGCTACACATAGATGTCGTCTCAATATTTGATTTTAAGATTCTACTAGTATCGTCGTGAAATCTTGTAAACGCCATTATATATATAGTTTACTTATAAATTATATATATAATTATTTAAATGTTATGAAAGCCCCCTCTTTCACTGACATGTAAAAATGAAGGTGGAACTAATGTTTTTTGTTTTTTAAAAAGAGGTGTGTCTGTAATTTTTTTGGTTTTCAAATCAGGATTAAAGTTTGCTCCCTCCAAATTTATACTTTTGATGCCTCTGAGTTTACTCTCAATATCAATATTGTTGTATGACAAGGTCTCGCTGTGTAATTTGGGAACTCCTCCTAGTTCCAACATCTTATGAACCGAACTATTTTGACAATAGTCAACATTCAACATATAATTCATTTTGTTGGAATTCATGAGTTTTTCTACATTGTATTCAGGATTTTGATTTTTGTTACTTGTAAACGACATATTACAGTTAATATCTATTAATATAGTATTTTATAATAATTCGTCTAATTACACTCGTACTTTTCATTTTTGTAAATCTCGCGCGAAGGAAGACCACCGCGCACCCAACCATTTGCAGCCGATTCTTCTACAATGTGTTTGCTGCTCAACCTCTTTTGGAGTTTTTTCTGCATCGGGTACTTGTCAACATTAACCTGACATTCTTCGTTTATTTTAACAGCACTCTTTTTCTCTCTTAAAGTGTCGCCTTTGCGCAGATCATTTTCCATTCCAACATCTACGTTTCCTCTTCCTAAATAAGGAACTGTCTTGAAGGTGCGTTCTTGAAGACTTATCTTAAAGTTCAAGTTTGTCAATTTAGAATTTATTAACTCGCCACTTTCGTCAACGTTTCCACCATTCGGCGAAACTTGAAACCCGCCTTTCATATTCATAGTCGGATGTGAAGATGCTAGATTAATTACCTTGTTGTCGTTTAATTCGCTAAAATTTGATGTATTGTATCCCAAATGCGTTTTGTTCATAAGATTCTCTTGAGTAAAATTATAATCATCATTTCCAATCCTTGAAATGTTGTTAAAAACAAAATCAACAAGTTGGGTCATTATTATATAAAATGAAATATTTTTTTTTTGTTATTTAATATATTAACAAGGGCTTTTCAGAATATAGATCACCATAACAATAACTGAGGAAATCGCCTTGATCATTCGGAATCGTTGTACTCGGATTTATATAAAACTGCCGCATAGAAGATTCAAAGTTCAAATTATCAGAAATATTATTGAATATATTTCCAATATCCTTGTTTCCTTTATTCGCTTCATAAATAAACTGCTTTGTCTGATGATTGATTTCGGACTCTTTATTTTGGTCGTATTCATCTCTCAACTTCTCTTTATTGACGTCATCTACATAATCGCTAGTCAATACATTATACAACGGATTCTTACTTGTGTGTTTGTCCTCGTCAAATGAGTCAGGAATTGACGATTCAAAACTTTCCAATTTGTTATAATTCTGAATAAAGACTAACGCCAGAATCATGACAACCCCTAGTAACAAAATCAAATAGTTATTCAAAAGAATATATCCAAACAAAGATGAATACAAAATAAACCTAGTTGTTGCGTTTATTTTTTCATTATAGTTCATATGCGAATATGGCCACACTTCTAATAATTTGTCTTTATGAAGTAATACTTTTGGGTCCTGTAACCAGAATTTTGTTTCCATTATAATAATTGTCTATATAATATAAAGCATATATTATTGTTAGTTGTTAGTTGTTAGTTGTTAGTTGTTCTTCTTCTTTTTCTTCTTCTTTTTCTTTGGATTTGTAGTTGATTTCTTATTAGTCGCCTTACTTTTATGTAAAGACTCGTTCGGATTGCTATTGTCATCATTCCATACAAACGTATCATCGGAAACTTGGGTCATATTGCCAGCCATTGCTTCTTTTTGCTTTTCTTCTTTATTCTTTCTAAGTTTTTCTTGCATTCGTTCTTTCATCTTGGATTGATTCATAGACTGTTGCATTTTATTTGCCATTCCCTTCATATCAAAATTCCCACCCGCCATTCCCATTTGGCTCATCATGTTTTTCATTCCAGGCATGTCCTTCATTTTCCCCATAATTTCCTGAGCCTCCTTCATCAATTCACTTTCCTTCATTTGACCGCTCTTTAATTTTTCTTCTAGTTTCCCCCCTATATTTTTAACAACATCAAGCAGTTTTGATGGATTTTTGAAAAACTGTTGTAGCAATTCGCTCTGCGATTTCTCGTCTTGACCCTCCTCGAATCCAAACTCTTTTGATGCTTCCTCAGCAATTTCTTTTGCTAAACTCCCTATTTTTCCTCCCATTAATCCGCTAAGATGGTCTTTTAATTCTTCCTGATTCATTGTATTTTCAAAGAAGTTGCCAGAACCCTCTTCGCCACTGACCCCTTGTTGCGATGCCTTGGCAAATGATTCAAAAATGTTTTCAACATTACTCAAATCACCCATTTGCTCGCTAAACATTTCATTTAAACACGGGTCAACATCATTAAAAAAGACATTTCTCATCTCGTTCATAGTTTCTTCTATTTTATCTTGAAGGTCATCTTCATTAATCGCCTCAAACAAATCTTTGGCCGCTCCAAAATCTTCTTTGTTATCGACACCCTTACACACTGAAAACAATATTAGTTGTAAGTATTTCCATATAGTTTTTTTGGAACCGTCGCTTAATTTATCATCCAAAATAATTTCTTTAAAATTTAAATCTGGTAATAAAAAACATGAATCGTCGCTATCAAATAATTCGTCGTTTTCATACAAAATATGAAAAAAATTTTCTGGGTAAACTTTTTTACAATGACAATAATATTCATCATAATCAATCACATTGAATTTGTCTTCATATTCTGGAAAACTGATCAAAAGGTCCTTGACAAAATCATCAATGATCTTTTGGAAATCCTCGCTTTTTTCCATTATATGTATAATTGTAATTGTAGAATTATTTATTTAAATAACTTTATTTGGTATTAGATTAATATTACTGAAACTCATCAAACGGGTTATTTGATACCGACAAATCAATCAAATCATCAACAGATACATTATTCTGTGGATGGTTCTGAATTTGTTCATAAATATCAAGTGGTTGTTTTTCTAATTCTTTTTTTGCGGTTTGATGAAGCAATTGAATATGTTTATTTGACCGTGTGCCATGGACAACTTCAAAAAAAGGTGATTCAAAATCAAGTCTCTAATTTCATCATATGTTTCTGGTAATAGAAACGAATATTATTCTTTAGTTTTTTTGACAATATAATATAAAGTCATGTCAAAAAAAGCAAAAAGCGTTAAAAGAAAGAGCGTTAAAAGAAAAAGCGTTAAAAGAAAAAGCGTTAAAAGAAAAAGCGTTAAAAGAAAAAATGTGAAACATGGTGGAAACCCAAATAATAAAGAGATTCCAGATCACCCATTAGGGCTTATCAATAAGCCATTCGCGATTATCAATAACAAGAACAATCAAGAGACAACAAGTAATTCAACGAATGTGTTAGGAATTATAAAGGTGAATCCGGATTTGCCTCCTAATGAGAACCCGGTGAATAGAGCCGGGTGGTTTGGTGTCTTTGTAATTATTTCTACCATCGGCTATTTAGTGCTAAAGTAGGCGATGTAATTTTTTCCTCGTTGAACGGGTACATATAGTAAAAATAACGATTGTTTTTAATTTCTCATTTTTTATAATAATCTATTGATTTTTTTCGTAGCATAATATATAGTCATGTCAGCAACAAATAATAGTTCTTTACGTAGTGTAAGTCAGAAGAATGGTAAGAGCAAGATGAATGGTAATCGCAATACGAATAGTATCCGCAAGTCGGAGGAAGCTAATATTAGAAAAATAAATATTCAAAAACTTCAAAATCATCACAACCGTCAAAACCATCAAAACAAAAAATTACACCGGGGTGATGTGGACCCGAATAAGGCGAAGGCGCGGGAAACCGACTGGCTTGTAGGAAAGGTGACGTTCGGTAGCGTTTTAATTTTCTGCTTGGCTCTTTTCATCGTGGCGAATCTAGGCGTGTCGATTGGGTAAATATACTAAAAACGCAATATTTAATTACAACCGCTATTAAAATACTGATAACTCATTTGCGTCAAAAACTTGATTTTCGCCAAAATAGATTCCACAACGGAGTTGCTCACAGAATTATATTTTTCTTTGATCAGGACAATATATTTCATCACGGAAACATTGAAATCCTTGTTCAACTTATCCTGTAATTCATCGCTAAAGAAATAGTTGACATTATTATCCATAATGTAGTGATAATATTGCTTTGTGATATATTCATACCACGTTTTAATAAAGAGTTTGATATTTGTCTTTTTCAACAACAAATTTTTCTTGTAAAAATCGTTAAACTCTTTATTTTTGTTTTCTAGTTGTTCTTTGATAGTGTTGAGTAAATCAAAGTAAATATCTACAAACGTTTTTACGATTTGTTTTTTCTGAGCAGCAGAGTGACTCATATTGCGATTGAAGTTGGATAGTTGTTAAACTATTTGTCTTTTTAAATCATAATTCATTATTTCTCTCTTGTTGAATTTTGTCTAAACTAACCGGTTCCTGTTTATCACTTAAATCTTCGGTTGGTGTGTAAATATTTTCGGAATGATTATTTGTAGACTCAATAGACGCATACGTGTACATTTGACGCGTCCCGCCGTTACCTTGTGCGGATAGTTCGTCGTGGTTTGTATCCCAGAAACTAAATGAATCACTTGATACCCCAAAAGAACCGTTTGTTTCAGACTCTAAAGAAAACGCGTTTGGTTCCATATTTAGTTTCTGTCGCTCATCATTAATACTTTTACTCATCGGAGCAAAATACTCCACGATTTGCCCCCCTTTTAATATTTCATAATTTGGCATAATACACAATGTTGGAACACAAGTAATCATAGGCGGTAGTGGCATGGTCTGTTGTGGATTCAAATAAATATGTGTAATATTGTTTTCAATGTATCTGTTATCAATGCAAATCAACTGAACTTTATCAAGAAAATTTTTCTGTCTTAGATTCGCCAACACTTCTTTACTGTGAGCGCAAAGTTCGCTAAAAAATAATAAATGTTTTGGATTTGTCTTGTTTAAATTTTGTTTGTTAGGCATCATATTCATATTTTTCTCGGTATTGTTATTCATGAACTATATTTCAATATGATTTAGAGTATAATTTTTTTTGATGATATAAACTAAAAAATTGAATTAAAAATAAAGTATAAATTTATACAATATACATCCATGAGTGTTCAGGTTGAAAACGTTGTTGAATCTGAAGGGACTTTGTCGTTCAATATACGAGGAGTAGAAACGTGTGTTGTCAATTCACTTCGTCGGACGTGTTTGTCTAATATTGAAACACTTGTTTTCAAAGGATTCCCGCATCATGAAAGTTCTATTAATATAATTAAAAATACTACAAATTTCAACAATGAGTATTTGAAACATCGCATTTCCTGTATTCCTATTATGAGTAACAAAAGTAACGAATTTGACCAATTAAAAGAGAACTACAAAATTGTTGTTGATGTGAAAAATGAAAAAGGAAAACAAGAAAAAAGGTATGTTACAACCAAAGACATTGTTCTTGTAAATAAACAGACCAACAATGCGGTTCAAAGCGAAATGAATGGGTCATTGTTTCCACCTGACCCGATAAGTGGAGAACATATATTGCTTTGCGTGTTGTATCCAAACCATAACTTGAGCGATAATGAAATGGAAGAGTTAAATTTCGAGGCGGAATTTGAAATTGGTTGCGCTCAAGAGAATTCGTGTTGGAATGTTGTGCATAATTGCACTTATGAGTTTCTGCGCAACGAACCGGAAATATCTAAAAGGGCAAATAATATTGAAGATAAAATGGAAAAACGAGACTTTGAAATTCTGGACGCGCAAAGAATTTACTATGAAAATGAGTATAAAATGACAGTTGAGAGTTTAGGAATATTTACAAATAGAGAACTAATGGCTAAGAGTTGTGAATACATCACAAGTAAATTGAATTTAATTATCCAGTATACTAAAGATAATGAGCTTGCGAATGTTCAAACAAAAGAAGAATATATATCGGCGTCAAATGACGGAACAAAATCAGCAGAAGAAATTGAAGAATATCAAAATATGTATTGTAATATATATACCGAGGATGATTTCTTTGTGTTTGAACTAAAAGAAGATGATTATACGATTGGCAAGCTTATTGAAGTTTATCTATATAGCAGTTACAAAGAAACGCTAAATTTCGTAGGATTCAAAAAGAATCACCCAGTCCAGCCAAATGCACACATTTACATTCGTTATAAAAAAGAACAAACAAATAAAAAGATTATATTCTCTCATATTAAAAACACCGCCTTATATCTCCAACAAGTCATATTCAAAGACATTCACTCTTCATTTATTGGGAATTAGTAATTAAGAATTAAAAATTAATAAATAATCTCATTCTTTATATAAATTATGGAAAACATAAATCTAAATAATTCTTTATTTTATGGTAATATTGTTAAATTGGAATCAGCCCGTAAAGAATTATTGAACGATACATTATTTTTTGTTGATTATATTGATGATTCTAAATTGAAACTCATTTCGGAAAATTTGGAAACTCAAATTTTTCATTTGAATGCTGATGGCGGTATTGACAATATTGATAAAGTCATTGTCGTGAATCAGCAAGAAGATGGTTATTGTGTCATAAATCGTCTTTTACCTGGAAAACTAATTAAGATCAACTTTGCAAGCGAAGATGCGTTTATTCAAGGTGAAATTAGAAAGCTTGAAAATGATATGATTGTTGTAAAAACCCTGGAAAGTGAACTATTATATATTGATTTTGAATATTCTGGTCTCCTAGAAAAATATAAAATTCGTTCTATTGAGATCATCAAAAGTTACAAAAGTTACCAAACAGGCGACTATGATATTGTGGATGATGGAATATATACTGAAGACAAAATAATGTCAGTGGAAGACGGAATAGGAGAAACAATATATACAATTGAACAACAGGTAAATGATTACATTGAAAAAAGTCTGTCTACATCGAAAAACAAAAAGAAAGTAATTTCAGAAATTGGCAAATACAAGTTGCTATTGGAAGAATATACTGAGTTAGATTCGGGAATCAAGATTAAACAGATTCCCAACAATCAAATTCTCTATTCTATATTTGATTTGAACCCTAAAGTTGTCAACCTTTTTTCATCTTATCTACACAAGGAACTGTATTACAATTCTGAGAAAGTTGGAAACTATGAACTTGATAGTATAGACACAGAAATTTCAAAATGGCAGTACAGTGTTACTGAAAAGAGTTACGAGAACTCTTCTTTAGAAGTTTTTTCCGAACAAGATAATATCATGCCAATAAATACAAAAATAAAAAATTATCATAAAAAAATCCGTTTAGAAACAGAACAAAATATTGCGCTGGTTAATAAAGTAACACATTCTAACAACAGCCCGTTTTTCTTTGCGATTGGAAAAGAAGGCGAAATTCAAGTTATCCCATACGATATGGTTCATGTGAACAAAGGAGAAAAGGTAATTTTGAATGGAGTTGTATTCAAGAACTTGCCAACAATTTTCAAGGAAATGAATATTCATCATTCGAGTAATATCCTTTCTAAATCATTACAAAACATGTATATTCGGTATGAAAAAATACCCAAAGTCAAAATGTTGAATGGTGATGTTATGAAAGATAAAAAATATTTTGATAACAAGCGTGTTACCTTCTATGAGTTTCAGGAGGACAAAACGTTTAAAGAATATATTGAAGAGCTTGATTTTGGTTTGAAAGAGATTTATGATAAAATATTTGACAGAAAAGAAGTTTCTATGTTCCAGTGTTTAAAAAAACTGGCTTTATTTGATGTTTCAAAAATGAATGTTTCGGAACACTCATTCATTCAAAAACTTGTGCGAGAGAATCTTAGCGTCACGAAAAAGGAAATTAATGAAAAGCGCGCACATTTTGTCAGAATGAATAAAAAACAAGATGACTATGAATATGTTCCACATGAAAGCATGTATGAAATCGTAAAAAATTCTTATTTATCGGATAAAAAATCAAAAACAAGCAATGTTCATTACCACATGGGTGAGTTGTTGAAGATCGCAAGCATTGATAACATGGAGTTGTTGTTATTTGAATTAAAGCAATTGAACAGAGCAAATCACATCGACTTTAAAGATGAAGAAGTAGATAATTACATATTGGATTTACAAGCTCAATTGAATGGCGAGATCTCCAAAGATAGCGACAAAAATCGCGTTGATTACTCCAAATATTATAGAACCAAAGGTGAAATGGTACGTGATTTAAATAAAATAATACTGAAAAATATAAATAAAACAGAAGAAGGCAAAATAGAAAAATATGACCCAATTCAATATTGTTATGAAAATGTGATTAACAATGCGAAATTTGACGGTGACCTCAATAATTTTGTGAAAGAATTGGATAAACTATTACAGGCCATGCACGAAGAAAATGAAAATTTTGCGAATTTTGACGTTATTTTTGAAAATGAACCAGATAATGAAAACATTTTAAACGTTCTCGTTAAACTGATCCAGAAAACACAAATACGCCAAGATGATAAGTGCTACGTGGAAGAGGAAAAGAAGTTTTATATATACGATGGAACCCAATGGAATAACTCCGAAGAGTCAAAAACACAATTAAATAAAAAGAAATTTCTCCAAGTAAAGAACTCTATTGATGAATTTGAAGAAATAAAAAATAGAATTATCAATGAGTCGGTCATTAAATATGCGCAAACGTTTGAAAAAAATGACGATGAAGACGATTATTCTAGTGAAAAAATACGCAACAAAATGATAAATAAAGTTAAAAATATGAAAAAAACTAAATTGCGTGAGTTGCTCAAATACAACTCCCAGAAATATGATTATCAACAGTTATTTGATAATCTAGGTTATGAAACTCTCCAACACTACTCACCGAATACAAATTTGTTGTATATTATTCTAGGGATTGATGAACTAGAACGAAAATACTCGTTAATCCAGAGGTTTATATCTCTATTTGCCATTGATAATGGTGATGAAAAATGGCTTTTTTGCGTCTCTGAAAATATTAAATTAATCCCAAAATATTTACAAAAGTTAAGCGAAGCATATTTGTTGTACAACACCCATGAGAGTGTGATGAAAGAAATTTGTCATCTTGAAGGAGAAATGAGTGAAGAAGGTGATGCTTGGATCCACAAAGAGAGTGGCTTTGTCATTAAAAGACTAGACTTTGACACGAATTATGGATACGATGAGAATGGGTTTAAAATAAAACTGGATACGATTGAAGGTGTTGACAATGTTGACAATGATGAAGAAAATATCACAATTACTGGAAACACTACTGTAACTAGCGTTAAATCAAGACCTGTCAAATCTAAACCAAAACAAAATAAGCGGATGATGCGTCTTTTAAAAGATTTAACGTCTGTTATGATGCGCGACTTAGATGTGAAATTCAGACATAATGATGATACTAGTTTATTATACGCAACTATGGAAGAACTATTTCAAGAGTCTTCGTTACATCCAAAGTATGAAAGTCTTGGTATGCTTGGTAGCATCTACGTTGTGATATCAATGATTCTCATATACAAGCAGTCTAAAAATGTCGCGGTCGTAAATTCATATTTGCCATGCAATATGTCATTTTCCGGATTCCCATATGAACATGATGAATCATCTTTAGACGGAATCAAATACCTGGCTTGTTATCTTAAAACCAGGATCGAACGGGACAAGCAAAAGAAAGTTAAAAAAAATCAATTGTCAGAAATGGTTTTTCAAATTTTCCAAAAATTTGCGTCTATGAAAAATACAGAAGAAAATATTGCAACTGACATTCTCGATTACATAAAAATATTCTTTTTGAAAAATGATTTTGTGAAAGATATGATGCAACAAAAGCGAAACTTTGAGAGTAAAAATCCAAAAGCGAACTTCCTTTCTGATCCTCCGGCAATGTTCAAACCAGCGCTTGTAGAAATTTCAACACAAAACGCAGACGATGAACATGGGTTCAAGCACAGAACAGATAATTTTCTGTATAAGCATGAGAAGCGAAAAAGAGAAATGGAAATGATAAATCTGAAAATTGAAGAAGAAATAAAAGCATCAATCAAGAAGGAGGAGCCGCTACTCAAAAGTCATTATGAAGAACCATTCTTAGTAAATTATTGCTGTCAAGATAAAGATATTGTGGTAAATTCATTGCTGAAATCTGAACTTAACAAATCAACCATCTCCAAGCTAGTGAATAAAAGCGATGAATTGTTTAAGAAAGTATCAGAAGAAGACTTTAATTGTTTCAAATGTACATCACTGTTAATTCCTATCCTTGATAAAATGGAAGAAGAAATTAACGTGACACGCATATATAATCAAGAATTGTTGTATTCCTTCTTGTCGTCATTACTACAACTTGAAAATAAAGACAAAAACCTTCCTGAACACTTGAAAATACTTGCTAAGGAATACAACATTGAAGAGTTAGACGATGAATTTTACACTGAAATGGGAGAAATTGGTAAAAATGGTAATGTATCCAAAAAGATTGAATTATTGGAAAAATACGACATTGAAATTAATTCCTCTTTTATGGAGAACGTATTGACACGGCACCATAAACATCTTTATGATGAACAAAAAAAACGTCAAGAGTCAGAAACCGAAAAGTTGCGACTAAAAAAAACTAACAAAACCAAAGTCTTGTCTGATTTCCAGTTTGAGTATATTGATACAGAAGAAAAGGCTAAAAACCAACTTGATCAAGAAAATGTATCTAACAAATTTGAGAAAGAACTCGATATTTTGTCCGGTAGATACAATAAATTTATGTCAAGTAATTTCAACAAATCTAACCACCGAACTGTCAAAATCAATATGAAGACGCTCATGATCAATTTGAAAAATGGTGTTTATTTAGAGGAAAAAGACAATGAACAATTTGAATTGTATATTAAACAATTATATAATATCAACTACCAATTAATTTCGTTTGTTCCAGGACTTTTGTTCAACAATAATTTCCATAATGACACCGGTTTTGAACATTTCAATTTCGCCGATGCTCACGTTGATGATTTGAAGAAACATCGCCAAGATTACAGAAACGGATTTTACAAACTTCCAAATGCTAGTGAAGAAACAGTTAATATTCTGAAGTCAATTTCTAATTATAAGGACGTGTTGTGTATCAAAACATTTAACAAGAAAAGAACGAATCAATATTCTTTTTTGTTATATTTATTCTACAAATTATTAAACTGTTATATCGAGTTATCTGAATCAACCGATGTTGTAGTAGATGTAAATTTTGAAATTGTAAAGATGATTCTAGAATACACTAAAAATACATCTTATAGTTACGCGAAAATGGTGATGAACAATAATCAATCAAAGCAATCCGAAAAATATGTGAAGACAGAATCATTAAGAAAAATGAGACCACAAGAAAGAGAAGCTGAAAAATACAAAATGGCAGCAAAATTGGGTGACTGGTCTTATGGTAATCAGAGTAGGGTATTCAAATATTACAAACAGTTTTACCACGAAGATTCCGAAAAGGCAAATGAAATTAAGAACATTGCGAGAGAACTATATGCGGAAACAATAACAGATGGAAATAACGAATTATACCACGATTCTCAATTTGAGAACTCATTGACAGACATGATCAACGATGAAGAGGCGCAAGACATAACAATGGTCGGAGATGAAGACGGCATTGTTCTTGATGACGAAGGCTGTGAATTAGACGATTACGAATAAAAGAGTAAAAAATTATATAAATATATAGTAAAATGCTTGTAGATAAATTATACTTGTCCATATTTCTCTTTGTTTCGTTATATTCAATTGTCAATATTATACAACCAAACGCCATATACAACCATCAACAAAACTCGTTGAGACCGTTCGGCGTCGGATATAAAAACACTACAATTATTTCGTTGTGGCTTGTCAGTATTTTATTGGCAATTCTTAGTTATTTTGTTGTGATATATTACTTCAATATCATGAATATGTGGTTTTGAAATAATGACACTGCTATTTTTTACAAGCCCTGCAAAGTGGGCAAGTATTTCCTGGGTTTGCGCGTTGCCAAGCAATGTAACAAGTTCCACAAATACCGTGATGATTCCTTTTGTCTTTTATATCACAATTGTAGTAATGCTTTAGTTCATTTGTTTGATAACAAACATTACATTCCCCGCGAAATGTAGTGGTTGTTATCAAAGAGCGTTCAATATCATATTGTCTAGTATTTTCGAAGCGAATGTAAAATGAGTGACACTTTGAATGAAATTGTTCGTTGATAAAATCGTCTATTGTAGCATTATTTGTATCATTCAACTTGATAAGATTCATAGTATGTTCGCGATCATTCAAGTGAAATATTGAAAAATCTAAAGTCGTCTCCATCAACGATTTCAAATACTCAATGTATAAACTGAAATAAACCTCAAGTTCAAAATTATAATGAGGAAGACAAAACGTTTCTCCACTATGTTCAATCTTGAATGATGACGTGGCATTATATTTGCCATGATTTTGTATCATCACTTCTGGAATAGAATGGATTAGTCCGCGCAAGTGATTGATATTTTCGGACATGGTTCTCTTAACTTTAACTCTGTTCATTCTCTTTATTTTTTATATTGATTTCAATTTTTTTGGAATTTATCATTCAAGGATTTTCGGAAATCATCTTTATTTACCGAAAATGCGTTACAGTTTTCTGCTAAAATAGTATTATAACCTACCAGTATGGTGATAATGCTCAGGATAGCGTGCCAGACGCCTTCGCCGATTGATTCTTTCAAAAAAATATATTTCTTGATTAATAATATATTATTATCATCAACAATAATACCAACTCTTTTAAATAGTTCTGAATATCCACCACTATCATCAAAATGAATTTCATTCAAAAGTATTTGCGGATTATCCGAATACAACTTGGACAATTCTGTTACTTCTTTTGATTTTTCCTGATTATTTACACTTTTCAGATTATTTACACTTTTCAGATTATTTACAGTTTCAGACTCTACACCAGAAAAATTCAAGAAGGATGAACCGATTGTATTTGAAAAACATCTAATCCATCCGGGGAAAATTGATATCAGAAATATACCAACTGAGTAAATAAGAATAAAGGGTATTACTGTTGCGTAAAACGCAACCCGGTGATTTTTTTCACCACATATTATTTTTTCTTCAGTTGCCGAAAGATTTGTAAAATAACTGAATAAGAAAAATATAGCCATGAATGCGAAGGTAGAAACATTTCTCAATGTTTTACTCTTATTATCATCTGAGCCATCAACTCCTGAATACAATGCAACTGTTCGCATTATAAAGAAGACAAGTGTTACTATGGAAAACAGCATTATTGAACTGTTCACGTGGTCTTTAAATGATTGTTCGTCGATTTCACTGCTCATAATGAATATATAGTATATAATTATTTTAGATTTTCTATGTTTAAAAAATATAAAAATAATATATGTATCCTAAATTAGTTGAACATAAAATAAAAAATATTGTAAACACAAATCTCCGTTACTGTCACAATATAAAAATGAAGTATTACAACTTTTTTTATAATATTTTTTGCTTTCTCTTGATTGCATGTACAATTGGTGTTATATTGTATTTTAAATATGAGAAAAAAAAGGACGTCTATAGTGAAAAAATGAAAGAAAACCAAAAGCGAGATTATATTTTATACAACTTAAGAAAATTCCAAAATATGAATAATAAAGAAATAGAAACAATTAATTCCTATTGATCAATTAATTCCTATTGATATTATATAAATGATGAATGAAAACAAAAATACTACCGACCATAATGCTAATTTAGAAATGTTCTTTTCGCGAAAAATGAATATTGACAAAATTAACCGAAAAATCAAAAGAAATCAAACCGTATCTAAGAAAAAGAGAGAGAAACAACTTTCCTTTGATTTTGATAGAAAGCAGTTTCGTTTAGTAGACGTAAATTATGTTGCGGTAATTTCTGTTTCAAGAATAGACAAACAAGATACCGAAGACCTTATAGAAAAATACAAGTCTAAGATCCAGAAAAACCAAAAAAACATTCTTAAAAAAAAATATGAACTTTTGTTTGAATATCAAAATGTAGAAGATTTCGAGGAAATATATAAGAATTCAATTCAACAACAAGAATCTTACATCAAAATGCATGAAAAGACGCTTGAAAATTATAAGAAGGAAAAGGAAGAAAAGAAGAAGGAAACTGAAGAAGCGCGAGAACAAATTTTGAAACAACAAGAACCGTACGAGATTGAATTAAGAAGTAATGAAGGTGGTCATAAAAATATTAACAAGGCTGAAAATATGAAGAGGTACATAGAACAACAAAAACAACTTTATGAACTTGCGTGTAACAACATTATTGATAGTGTCAAAATTAACGAAAGATTAGTAACCCGAGTTTAATAATATTCACAATGTCTTTGTTTAATATCTATTATATTGTTTCCAAATGCTATCGCGTGTATTGTCATATGTATTTTGTTTACATTTTGGGTCTGATTCATCGTTATGCGCACTAGTTCTATATATTGCTCGTTGTTGATTTTTCTCCATAAGTTCATTTTTTTTCTCTTTTAATGGTTCATTTATGACCAATAATTTTTGCGAAACAATATCATAATCAATAAATGTTAGGTTTGATGATTGATTTTGTGCAAGTTTCAAAAAATCGTTTGCCAGGTTCATATTCCACGACGACTCGTAATTTTCAAACGCTTGGTGCAAAACCATTTTTGATTGGTCATTTTCGGAGTCGCTATTACCCATCGTGTTTCTCAAGTAATAATGTTTCATATTTTGTTCATAAAACATCATGAGCGTATCCATATAAATTTCGCGTTCCAATATTTTATCTACAAAATATCTAAGGTTCATCTGTTCTAATTTTTTACCGGTCTCTTCTTTTACAATGGAAGCCAATGACATCAATGATTCAGAAACAAATATTGTACCCTTCATCATATCTATCTGACAAGCTATTTCATATTGTTTAGGAACTTCATTACCAAACATCATTAACAAATTATTATAATTCGGCATACTTTTGTCAACAATGCTCTGGACTTCAACCAGTTCGTCTTCAATTTCTTCAATGCGTATTTTTCGCTCCAAGTCACGCTTCTCTTTTCCCTTCTTCATTTTGTTTAACTTGTTTTCATGAGAGTCTTCTATAAACGAAAGAGAATATTTCCAAGAAGTTTTGGCACCTTCAACAAAATACGAAACTCCGCTTTCAAGTAGTAATGCGCTTTGATTTGTAAAGTTATTTAATTGGTACAAAAGAAATGATGACGAGAGCAGTAAGACCGACGACGAAAATGCCTTCATCTTTTAAGTAAGTTGTGTGTTTTATAATGATGTTCATTTTCTATTTCAATTTTATAAAATAAACCTATTATATATAAACTGAATGAAACTTACAAAATATATTAACTTCAAAGCATTTTTGGTTAGTTTTGCGGTGGGTTTGTTGTATATATATTTGACAGACGATTATAAAAAGGTTATTATAGTTTATCCGACACCAATGAACAAAGACAAAAAACTATACATAGACAAAGCAAATAACTGCTTCAAGTACGGTCTGACACAAGCGGAGTGTTTGTCAAATAAAGAAGAATATGTCAATGTTGGAGTGAATTATTAATATATACTTTATTATATATAGTTCCAGTCTAAATATGAAGGAGATAAAACAAATGTTGAAATCTGATAAAGGAGTATTCCTATTTTCAATCGTTTTAGGGTTGGGATTCGCCGGATTATTCAAAATGAGTTGCGATTCTAGATCGTGTTTGATTTACAAGGCACCAGATATGAATAACAAAAAACAAGTCAAAGTAAATAATAAATGTTATGATGTCTCAGAAGAAATGGTTGATTGTGACAATGAATTAGAAAAAGTAAAGGACAAAATTTTAATGTAATGAGTTTGTAAATATTTTATAAATTCATTACTAATAATATAAATATATATAGTTCATACTATGGAAAAGACAACAAATATTAGCGAGTTACCCATCAAATCCAATATTCCACCAGTTGAAAGTTCTGAAATGGAAAACAAATTCCAAACATCAACAGAACAGTTTGCAATTGACCAAGGCATTGTTCACACTCAACCTGAAAAATCCGTCACATTTTCAGACGAAGAGTTGGGGAAAACATCGTCTGTTAATAATGAAAAAGTTACACCCAAAAAAGAACCAGACTTATTTGCGATTTCTAACGAGTTTAAGTTGATTTCATTGGCTTCGTTGATGTTTTTTATTTTTATCGACAGTAAATTCAAAAAATACATTATCAACGTGTTAACACAAATCTTTGGAGAATTCATAAAGACCGAAACGGGCGGAACAAGTAACATAGGTAATTTGTTTTATTCGCTAACATTTGGCGTGTTATTATATTTGTTTACAATATTTGTAGATTATACATCGCTTCAGTTTGATTTTTTCTTGTAGTTATGATAAAACAATATATACTCGATAGCTTTTATCTGGATCCATGGATGAGACATTCTCAAAGCTATTTCCATAGTTAATAGTATAATTTATGTAAACAACCACCGCGTCTCCAGGAGAAAACTTTAAATTTACCGTCAATTGCTGAGAGTTGGGGTTATTTTGTTGTGCAAGTGATATATCTGTTTCTAGAACATTCAAACGGTCTTGATCTTGGATGACTATTTCAAACAATCGTTTTCCAATAGAATAATAGTATTCGTAAGTATTGCCACTTATTTCAGAAAATAATTTCGGCGGTTGTTGAACCAATTGATCGAATAATGTTTGAATTTGCGCTTCAATATATTCATTTTTGGAGTCTATATCACTGAAAAATTGGTTACTTCTAGGTACAGTATCCATGACTAAATTTTGTCCTGCTTCCCAAAGAATATGGCGATGAAAATCCAGTTTTAATGATTGGTCAATATAAAAATTGTGAGGCTCTTCTCCAGATTTTCCAACAATTACATTTGATTTTGAGAAATCTATATTGTCAGCTACATTATTATTTTGAGAAAATCCATAGTAAACATTATCCGCAGTTAAATTGTTAATATTGCTTACATCAAACATGATTTCGAATAAATGATTGAAATTTGAAACGTCTGTTACAATGTACGAAGCAGCATCAGAACTGGGTAATATAGATGGTGTACTCATTTATATTACATGGATTTTTTATCGGCTTGCTTTTTGTCAAAAGATTCTAGCATTTTTTCAATATCCACTTTTTTTAAGGAAGAGATAATTACCTTGTAAATAGAGTTTAATAGTTTGCGTTCGGTCTTTTCGTTAATAATTGGAATATCAATATCTTCGTTCAACTCTCGTATCAAATGCTTTTTAAATTCATCATTGTCTAATAATTCAATGTATAATTCGTAGTTTTTAGAAAGAGTTTCTTTTACAAGTTCGTTCATTTTATATAATCTTAATATTAAAATTTTTATTATATGAAAATATGTACTATATATATTATATTGTTTGGCGTGTATGAAAAAATGTTCCAACTCATGCAAACACAAAAGAAAGTCCTCCAAAAAAACAAAATCCTCGAAACCTAAACAGGCTTTAAAGAAACGCCAATTTTCCAAAAAAGTAGGTAAAACGGCGATTAAAAGACAAAGAACGTTGAAATATAAAAAAAACATTAAAAAAAAGAAAACTAAATATGGTGGAGATTCAACCGCGGGGGTTTTGACAGCGTTTGGTCTTACTGCTCTTGCGACTTACGCTGGTTCTAGAATCATGTATAGTGGCAACAAGCCGCCGGACGGCGCAATGAACGTCGTTTTGAATCCTCCCAAACCCGATGTAAAATCCGCAACAAACTCATTAGAAGAAAATTACGTAAATAAAATTATGGATACATATAATAAGATAAAAGGCACAACCGGACCCCCCAATCCAGACGAAGTAGCTGAGTTTTTGAGGTTATTTGATACGCATCAAAACAAGGATGATTTCCCTTTAGAAATCGTAACAAATGATGCTGGTGGTGCAGAAGAGACAAAAAATCAAACAATTTATGAATTACAAAATGGAATTCATATAAGTAATATATTTAAAGAAAGAAATTTTGGAAATCATGGGGGAAATGATCATGGTGGTGAACGCACTAGAGAATTAGCAGATTTATATATATATCTTCATGACAAAACTAATCTTGACGTTAAAGATATAACTAAAGTTCTTAAAGTCAGAAGTTCACTTACTGAACATACCCAAACCAACTTTCTGGAATCACTAAAACATGATGTTGATATTAACAACAACAAAATTTCGACATTAAACGACTTCAAAAAACTCGTTAAAGAAAAGATTGATATCCTGAACGTACAAAACACAGGATAATATTGCATCAGTTTTTACTCTTCTTCTTCTTTTTACGAGTTTTATTTTTAATGCGCGGCGAATATTTAAAAAACCATTTTTGATATTCCTTTGATGTTCTGTTTTTACTGAACTTTCTGAATTTTGAACTACGCTCCTTCAACACGTCTTCTTTGTCTTGTTGTTTGCCATAGCAAGGCAAATTGAAGCGCTTGAGTTTCTCTGGTATTGCGGAAACGTGTTCGTATTTTTCAATAATGTCACTGTAATGACTGACAACATATTGTAGTTTATCAATGACTTCTTTGATTGCGGTTTTATTCAGAGGTAGGTCATCAATTAACAAAAGACTGAAATAGAGGTTTAGTAATGTATCAATATTTCCCATATGTATCTCACGCCTCTTGAACTTTACAACGTTGTAAGCAAGACAAGAATTCGTGGCAAATATTATCCCAATCACTTTACCTTTAAAAGACAAATAGCAATAATTATCTATGAACTTATAAACCGATTTTATTTTTTTAATTTCCACCCCATCTATTTGTTTGTCTTTTAAACCCTTGATTGTTTTGGACAAGTTGTCTGTGTACAATATGAACATATCAGTAAAATCTTTTTTATATTTCAAACCAATTTTCATAAATTTGTGCATTAGACGGATGGTGATATCAAAATTACAAAAAACCATCTTATTTTTCCGGAAATGATCGAATAATTCTTCATATGTTTCTTTCGTCTCTGTATCTGTTAAGTCAAGTTTGTTTTCATAATATGTTGACAACTTATTTTTGACCAGAATCGGAAAATAATTGTTCAACACTTGGAGTCGCGAATACACTTTTTCCCATCTTGAAATATCGCCTAAAGGGCGCGCCAATTCTTGATGTAAACTCATTCGCAGAAACTCCGGAGGGGTGTACATAATTTTGTCTTTTTGAATGTTATTTTTCTGTAAATGTTCATAAAATCCCTTGTCCACTTGTGTAATATCCGCAATTGCCACGAAATTCACAAACACCTTGTATGTTCCATGTATAAAAGCGTTTTTACTTTCAATGCTATGAACATTTTCCTTCGTGAAGATGTTACACAACTCTTTCGCGTCTTCCATTGCGTTTGGCGAAAAAAAGTCGTAATCCGGAATATCCGTTTCGTAATTATAAAACTGCTGTTCTTTTGGCAAAATATCATTGATCGCGGTTCCTCCGTAACAAATCAGTTTTTTATCAATTATAAACTCGCGAACAATGTTGAGTATTTTGTCGTTTACATGGCGTTTTTTCTGAATTTTTTTGCGTTCTAATTCATTTTCTTTAATTGAATGCTTCAAATATTCCGAGTTCATTAATTAATATAACAATAGAAATTAAAGAAGGGTCTTGTTTATTGAAAAAATGGGTGCGAAGGAGATATCAGATTTATCGCAAGTTATCTTATTACTATTCTTACTATCTGTTCTGCAGAAGAGATTATTTGACACATCGCTTATTTTAAACTCGTCAGCACCAGTTCGGGTAAATTTGAAGTAACTAGATTTTTCTGGGAAGTTGGCATCACAGTAAACAAGACCATCTCCCGAAAGGTCGCATATTTTTTCTTGAATACTTGTTTTAAAGTAATATTTCTCCGTGTCATCTGGACTTTGAATAATGTTAAACAGTTTATAGTTACTATTTGATACATCCGTATAGTTACTATCTGACGCGTCAATACAAGCCATTGCGCTCGTATCATTGCTTGACAAATCGTGACATATTTCATCATTGTCAGTTCCTGTCATTACTTTATACGTCATGCTAGGAATGAAAAATGAATCGCTCGTACCTGTCGTATTCAATAAAATATCCGGCTTTTTGATCATCGGGGAAGCAACATTGTCCGAAGAGGAGCCTATTTGAGAAACAAAAAAGTCGTTGTAAACCCTCAAATAATCATCAAATCTTTGATGATTCATACAAACAAACTGAACACCATTTGAGACCGCATTTGAAAAATCATAGTTGTTATTATTCACTTTGTCTTTTTGAGGGAAAGATACCACCATTTTCCTTTGACTAAGTCCTTGAAATGAAATGTAATTATCGTCCACAATTTCATCTGAATGGACAACCACAAGACTTTGTTCATACGTGGAAAGTAAGTCGGTTATTTGATTCAATTTACTTTTCTTAAAATTGTCGCTTGAAGAACTATTATCGTTCAATGTGATAAATATAAAGACCTTGCCTTCACAATCTTCAATTGGCAAGTTCGCAATAATTTGCTCTCGTGAATCATCGTAATCATTGTAGAATATTCTCTGATTTTTGGTGAATAGTCGATTATCTTTGTCAAAAACATCAATTAATGTGTCGTGGACTTGATTGTAAAAGTTTTTCTTCTCTTCGCCTCCATAATCTTTATTTAACGAAGCATAATTAAGTCTTAAATGTAAAAATAGTGGAAAAGCAACTTTATTATCTCCTCCGTCTAAAAATTCAGTTTTAATAGTTTTCATACCATCATCAAAATCAATATGATTGTATGTACTTTTATGGTCATGTCCGTGGTCATGATTGGCGGCGATAATTGGTAGTTTATTAAGAGAAAAAAGTTGCATGTCTAAGAATCTTACACCCATTTCTGCGCAATTTGTGACAGCGCAATCGTCAACGTAATCATTTGCAAAAATTCCGCTACAAAAACAATTATATGCGCTTTTGAAGTAAAAATCCTTTAGTTTACAATTGTAATTGTTGGTAGCCCCGCTTTTAAAATAGTTTGCGTTTCTTAATTCATTGAATGAATAAAATGTTGAAAGATCGTTTTTATCATTACCCCGCTTACTTTTTAAATTTGTACAGTTTTCTTCTTTTAACTTTACCTTCCTTGATATGTATAGCACAGATATGAAAAACAAAAATGTAATTATAATGATGGATCCATGATTCTCAAAAAAGGATGTCACATCTTTTGAACCAGCCATACTTAAAATATATGTATAAATAAAAAATTAAAATAAATATCTTATAATATTAATAATAAAATGCCTGGTGGATTATTAAATTTGATAGCATATGGAAACCAAAATATTATTTTAAATGGCAATCCTAAAAAGACTTTTTTTAAAAGTGTTTACATGAAATATACAAACTTTGGAATTCAAAAATTTAGATTGGATTATCAAGGGACACGTGACATTGACCCAAACAATGACTCTGTATATGTATTCAAAATACCAAGAAATGCTGAATTATTGTTAGATTCTCATTTGTGTTTCACATTGCCGGATATTTGGAGTCCTATATGGCCACCAACTCAGGTGGGAGACATATGGAAACCATACCATTTCAAATGGATCAACAATATCGGGACATCGTTGATTAAAACTGTCAAGGTTATGATAGGTACTCAACTGATTCAAGAATATCCGGGGGAATATATTCGATGTGTGGTGGAACGAGACTATAGTGAAGACAAAAAGAAAATGTTCAATACAATGAGCGGAAATATTAATGAAATACATAGTCCAGAAATATATAATATTGATTTTGTAAATAACTATCCGAACGCAATTTACACAGGAAGTGAACAAGAACCGTCTATCAGAGGACGAAAAATATATGTTCCTCTAAACCCTTGGTTCATGAACAATACTCAAATGTCTTTGCCGCTGGTCGCGCTACAATATAACGAAGTTACAATTGAAATAACTCTCAAACCCATGAAAGAAATGTTCACAATCAATAATGTTGAAGAAATAATAGATGCGGATACAACAACGTATTCTGTCAAAACAGATAACTTATTTACTAGAATTCAACCAAACTTTAGCGATGAAAGACATTTATTATACCGTTTTCTTCAACAACCACCCAATTTAGACCTGAGCGAAGAAAACTATAGCAATAAAATAACTAATTGGAACGCAGATGTCCACTTAATAGCCAATTATTGCTTCTTAACCAAAGAAGAAAGTAGTGTTTTCGCATTGAATGAACAAAAATATTTAATCAAGGATGTAAAATACAACATTTACTATAATTTGGCAGGTTCAAATAAAGTGAGGAACGATACAAATGCCCTTGTTTCTTCGTGGATGTGGTTTTTCCGGAGAAGCGATGCATTTAAACGAAACGAGTGGAGCAATTATACAAACTGGAGTACAATAGAAAAACCTTATAGTCTGTCGAATTCAGATGATATAGGAGTTACAGTAACTATCTCTGGCGATTATGATCTTGAGGTTTTGCCGGATCAAAATATAACGAGCTATAATAGTAGCACATCTACCGCTGAAATACAATATGTAAATAACCTATTTACACCTGTATATTCCCAAGAAAATGAGAAGTATATATTACAAAATTTTTCTATATTATTTGATGGAAAATATCGCGAAGTCAATATGGAAGCCGGTATATACAGCTATTTAGAACCCTACCGGGCATCTAGGTTAAGCAATGATATTGGTATTTATTGTTACAATTTTGGTATAAATACAACCGACAACCATCAACCGAGTGGGGCTGTGAATCTGAGTCGTTTTAAAAAGATAGAATTTGAAGTTACAACCATAGAACCGCCAGTTGATCCGTCGGCTGAATTTTTCACAGTTTGTGATGAAGCCGGGCAAATCATAGGTGTTTCTAAAGATCGCACCCAATACTTGTATAATTACGAAATGCATATTTTTGAGGAACGCTATAATATTCTGAGGTTCATATCTGGGAATGGGGGTCTATTATATGCCAGGTAATATCAATAATAAATAATAATATTATATTTTAATATGACCGATTCTTTTAATGAAAGAATTTTTGATGACACAATAACCGAAATTACGAAATTTTTAAAGGTTATTAAAAAAAACGACGTTAACAAACTTGGTATGAATGACGTTGAAAACTCAATTAATGGTTTATTGAATGATGAGGCAATATTGAGAAAAATTCCTCGTAATGACATTATCAAATATACAACACTTCTCAAAAATGAAGTAAACAAGAACATTTTTGGACTGGCTTACTTGAAAAGTCGTGTTGAAATTATTAAAAAACAAAATAGTGTCTTTTCTTTTGTAAGAGATAAAAAATATAAGAAGTCAAATCCATTTCGTAAGTTGAATTTTGACATCTTTTTTAAAACGTTTTCATCTTCAATACTGGATTTGTCAAAAGATTTAGTTTTATTGTTTTTTACTATTTGTATAGTTGCCCATTTAAGAATAAGAACGTTCATAAATTCTTGTTATTTATATCCAAGTAATCCAAATAGATTCCCGTATGTATTCTACAACAAAGAGAAGAAAGAACAAAAACAAATTCTCAGCATCGAAAACACTCAAGTTGAAAGTGAAGTAGACCCGGCATTTGAAGACGTTAGAATATTTTATGAAAATGACGGAAAGCCTTCTCACGAAAAAAATATTAAAATGAACAATATGTGTGGTGGCACCAATGATGGTCAAACAGATGAAACAGATTTGCTAGAAACCGCGACAAAACTACTATTTGGAGAAAATGACGAAAGTGATAAGGAAATGTTTTCTTCATCTATTGAAAAAATTATTCAGGAACTTCACGGGTCTAATTTTGCCGATAAACTTGAAAGATTAAATATATCATCAAAAACCTTTATGGAAGAACATTATGAAAAATGTTCAGACGAGTTAAGCATTTATTCTCTGGTGACGTACATGTTTTATTTCAATACACTCAAAAATCGCGAAAGTATTGGATATTTGCACAATAGTCTATTTAAATATTTGACATCAAGCGGGTCTTCCGCTCACTTTGGTGTTATAAGTATTTTGTTGTACAGCTTATTCAAAAATAATGTTAGAATTTCAGAAAGATTTGTCAATAATCTTTTAGATAATTATAAGGAACGATATGATGGTGGTGGGAAAATTCATCATATTTTTACAGCCCTATTATCTTGCGTTTTAGCGCCCTTTGTAACATTTTCACTGATGTTGATGATAATCATGTATCCATTGTCATTATATAGTTGTATGAAGTCTTACTTCAACTACGTCGGATTAACAAATCTGATTTCAACCAAATTTGTTTGCTATATTGGAATATTTTACTCTGTTTTTGCGTTAGCATTTTACTCGTTTGGATTGATGACCGCGATTTTTCCAGAATTTTTTGCATACATGGCGAAAGAATTGAAATATAATTTCGGAGGCGGAGGTGGAGGATCAGGCAAAAGTGATGAACAGAAAGCGGCGAAGAAATCAAAGAAAGCAGCAAAGAAAGCAGGAAAGAAAAATCAGATGAAAGATAAAGTAGTGAAACTAGAAAAATCAAAAGATGAACGTGAAAACAAAAAAAATGAACAAAAAGAAAAGCTCAAAACCATGAAAAAAGGTAAGGCTGGTAGCAAAACCCGCAAAAAATATGATAAACAACAATCAAGAGTGAGAAGAAATCGGAAGAGAGTAAAAAGAAAGGACAAAAAAATTAAGAAGAAGAATAGAAAAATTGGAAAAAGAGAGGGATTCTCCGGAGAGAAAGGTTGTTCTAATTCAGGATTCTTTTCAGGATTTTTTAAAGATTTTAATGTTGCCAAACTTTTCGGGTTAGCTCTACTCTCTATCTTGGGAATATTCGTTTTCATGCCGGTGGTTATGCCGTTCATTTGTGCGTTCATGTCTAGTTTTGGAATAGCATCTTCCTTGTCGTTCGATGCTCTCAAATTTATGAGCAGCAATTTATGCTCTATTAAAAATTACTCGTCAATAATCAAACTATTGGTATCATTGGTTATAATTCACCAAATGATTAACCATTATTCATATAGTCCAAAACGGAAAAAGTGGATTACAATTTGTATTTATCTTGCGGTTCTTTTAATATATCTTGGTGTTGAGTCATTTTCGAAACCAACAGAGAAATATTTGAAAGAAAGTTGCGAAAATAATGATTAACGTTTTATACTATTTAAATACTTCCCAGCATTTTGAACAAAATACATATGGGTAAAAATAAGAAAAACAAATCCAAACAGAAGAGTGGAGATAATATGCCAAATGTTTCCATTTGTACGCCTACTTTTAACCGCCGTCCTTTTTTTGAAGGGTTGTTGAAATGCGTCCAGTCACAAGATTATCCTCATAGTAAAATTGAGTGGATCATTGTTGATGATGGTACGGATAAAGTAGAAGATATTTTACTAGACGAAAAGACACGGTCAATGCTCGGCGAAATTACGATAAGATATTTCTATGTTGACAAAAAAATGGATTTAGGGAAAAAGCGCAACATGATGCACGAAAAATGTTGTTTTAAAGGTGACGAAGATATTATTGTATATATGGACGATGACGACTATTATCCATCTGAAAGAGTGAGTCACAGTGTTAAAAAACTTACACAAGATAAAAAAGCATTATGCGGCGGAAGTAGTGAACTTTTCTTGTGGTTCAATGTGTTAAATAAAATGTACAAATTTGGTCCATATGGTCCGAATCATGCCACCGCCGGAACATTTGCGTTTAAACGCAAATTATTGAAAGACACCTCGTACGAAAACGACGCTGTATTGGCAGAAGAAAAGCATTTTTTAAAAAACTATACAATTCCATTTGTTCAGTTTGATCCATTTAAAACAATATTGGTTGTTTCCCACGAACAAAATACATTTGACAAGAAAAAACTTCTAAGTGCTAAAAACAAATTCGTAAAAGAAAGTTCTATTGACGTCAAACAATTCATTCCAGATAAAGAACAAAAAATATTTTACGAATCAAAAATAAATGAACTGTTGAAAGATTACACACCAGGAGATGTGAAAAACAAACCAAAGGTTTTAGAAGAAATTGCGAGACGAGAAAATCAGCGAGAAGAACAAATGAAGAACATGCAAAAAGAACAAGATAATAAGGCATCTGGTATTTATGTTACAAATAACAGCGACCCTAAAAATCCAAAGCATCAAGAAATGACCATGAAACAAGTAAAAGAATATATGAGCTCAAAAACGAATGAATGTTTGATGTTGAGACGGGAGCTACAGCAAATCAAACAAGAAAACGAGAATTTGAAACAAAAATTAAAGAATGCGAATATTTCTTAAATTATTAATAATACGAATATTTCTTAAATTATTAATAATACGAATAATATATAAAATGTCTATCAGTCGTATATACAACTCTCATTATAACGCAAAATCCATTATTGATAGTAATAATTTCAAATCAAAACATTCTTTTGATAACCGTTGTAAAGAATCAAAAAATATTATCACCAAATACCCATCCCGCATTCCTGTCATTGTTGAAAAACAGGAAACTTCCGATGTGGTTGATATTGACAAGAACCGGTTTTTAGTCCCGTGTGAATTGACAGTTGGTCAATTTGTATATGTAATACGGAAACGAATGAAAATGCCGCCTGAAAAGGCAATATTTGTTTTTGTGGATAATCATATCCCAATGCAGTCATCTCTTATGTCGGCTATTTATGACCAATCTAAAGACAAAGATGGGTTTTTATATATAAAATATGCCGGAGAAAATACATTTGGTTCTTTAAAATAGTAATTTGAACAATCTTTTTTTTTCATTATCTAATAATTTCACTTGAGAAATGTCTTTTTTCAGTTGTTCAATGACTTCTATTTTTTGAAGATTAAATTTGTTGCAGATGTTGATAATAAAATTCTGGTTTGAATATTCGTTGCTGTATTTGGTGAGTATTTTTGTAAATATAATTTCAGAATTATATTCTTTTTCCCACAATCTATTGTGCAAATTTATATAATTGTTGATAACTTTTAAAAAAAATGTCATTTCATTGAACTGCCACAACTGGCGTTGAAAAGAAACGCGATCATAATAATCCCCATTAACAAAACTTTCAAGAAACTGCTCATAAAATAACAAGTCTTTGTTTGCGTAAAATAAAATATTTTCGTGATACATGAGCGAAACGATTGTCTTTTCACATATTTTGAAATAGTCTACATTTTTGTTAATAAGTAGTTCTTTACAAATCTCTTTGACATTTTTGTCGGCTTCAGTATATGAAACTTGTGTTTCTATATGATGAATATATTCAACTTGTGCCTCTAATTCTGTAACTTTTTTGTCTTGTTCATTTATTCCTATGAATATATACTTCACATCATTTTGTGCGTTGGTTTTATTTATTTTTTTCATATATTTCGCGATAATACTTAGGACCTTCTTGTCGTTATTTTGGAGATAATCGATATTGTCTATTACAATGACGCGTTGATTTTTTTTCATTTTCATCATATTAAAAATATTTTGGTTCTTCAAAAGATCAAAAAAATAAGATTCGTTTTTAATATTTTGAATTGAACAATATTGATATTCGTAATCTTTAATTTTCAGATAATTTATAACTCTACTAGTTTTTCCACTATTTGTCTTTCCGTGTACATACATACTATTGTATTTTGAAATGAAATCCATATTTATATAATTAAAAATGAATTATTTATATAAATTAGAATTACAATCAAATATTCGTTGAGTGGCAAATTTGAGGATTATTTGTCAGTCCATCCCAATCCACGCGGCACTTTTTTGCCCATTTTTTTTTTTTACATGCACCACTTGTTGAACCTATACCCGGTATAGAAAATACCGGATTGTTCGTAAATGCTTTATCTTTACATTCTACACCCGTAACAAATGTATTGTTATAATCATTTTTACAAGTTTTAAATTCTCCGTATTCATCATACTCTATTTCATAGTTATCGGGGCATTTGGATATGTTCGGAGGGAACTCTATATTCTTGGATGAACTTGCCAACGCACTTCCAATAAAAGCCAAACTAATCACTAATATAACTAGAGCAACAATACAAACAGTTTTGTAAAAGTTCATTATAATTTAATAATAATATTATATATATTGTATATAATAAATATGGATAAATATACAAGAAATGATTTCGAAGCAAATTATCAACAAAGCGAATTGTTCAAAGACGCCGCTGTGGGGCGAATAGATCTCAGTCCAAATGAAAACGGAACACCGTTTTTTGTTCAAGATAAAATACACAAAAACGAAAAGACAAACTATTCTAACGCAACGCAAGGATTGATGGAAAACTCGTTGGTATCTATCACATTTTTTTCATCTAACAATATTGAAAATATTCAAAATACATTGCGCTCAAAAATATATAATCTAACAAATGGTAAATTCAAAATTGACGTTCAAGACAATGACCAATTAAAAATAATTATGAGATCTGTATTTTTGCAGTATTCTTCAAATAATAGTGATAATATTGATGGACAAATTGAACAACTTAACCAAATAGTTTTGAATTATGCCATTCCACAAGTTCATAATGAATTGGTGAGCTACATCAAATACAAGAAAGATATTTCTAGTCCACCATCAGTGATGCCATTACCGCAATCTTTGGCGATTGACAAAACTATAGAATTAAATAATTTCTTCTAATTCACTCAACTCTTGTAGATATATTTCAGTTATCGTTTTTTCCAATAATTCTTTAAGTTTTTCATTTATTCTGTCATGCTCGTTTTTGAGCTTCTGAACATTTTCTTCATTCAAAGAATCCATTGGCATTTTAGTCAAATAACTATAACTATTTTCATATTTGTCGTAATCTTTTTCACTAAGCAGCTGAGCAATTTCTTTTGACTTTTTTTTTCGCAAGTCAATCGTGTCTTCCAGAATTTCACAAATGAACTTATATTTATTTGAACACACCTTTAACTCTTCTTCCATTTTTTTAATTTGATATTCTTTGCGAATATTGTAATACTTTAATCGTGTTTCAACAAAGTCGTCGATGATTTCATACACACTAACATAGTGTTTGAGTTTTTCGTTTTCATCGAACAAATACATGTTTGTTAGTGAAATATTTGACGACAGTTTGAATTTCTGACAAATATTATGAAGCGTTTGTTTGTTATCCAAATTAATATCATTGTCAAATTTTAGTGTAATTTGAATATCTTTATCAGTTGATAAATCTTTATAATCTTTCAAACCATACTTTTTTTCTTCAAGACATTTTTCCAAAAACACAATGTAAGGTTCATTCCATATACCAATTGGCAATTCCGTTATCATGAGTGTATCATTTTTCACAATAATATTTCCATTGGTCGCATATTTCATATCATCCACGTGTTCAATCGTTCCTTTGAAATGGCGATAATATGGAGATAGAGCAACGTTGTTTTCCACATGTTCCTGTAGATGATTCTTGATGTATCTAATAATTTCAGTCGGATTGAAACAAGGAATATTCGTAGAGAATCCTGTTCCAATGCCAACGCTTCCATTCACCAATACCATTGGAATGATTGGGGTGTAGAAGATTGGCTCAACAGAAAGTCCATCATCATCCAAATAATTCAAGATGGGATCATCTTCTGCGCGAAAGATATTACGCGAAATATTATGCAGTTTTGTAAATATATACCTTTCAGATGCGTGATCTTTACCGCCTTGAAGTCGTGTTCCGAATTGTCCACTTGGAACAAACAAATTAATGTTGTTCGAACCAACAAAATCTTGCGCCATGTTCACAATTGCCCCATTCAAACTTGCCTCACCATGATGGTATCCGGATTGTTCCGAAATATAGCCACTGAACTGCGCGACTTTGATTTCAGAATACAACTTTTTCTTGAACGCGCTAAACAAGATTTTACGTTGCGAAATTTTCAATCCGTCCATCAAATTCGGAATAGACCTGTCGCAATCATATTTTGAAAAGTGAATCAGTTCTTTATCAATAAACTCATTATAACTTATTTGTGTATTTTTGATATTCAAACAATTATCACGGTCATAACCACTTAACCAATTTTTACGCTCATCCGCCTTAGATTTGTTGAAAATTTTATCAATTAATTCTTTATCATCGTCTTGCAAATGAAAGTGAATTAATTGCTTCTCTTTGAAATATTCTTTGAATTCTTTCGACGTGCTTGTACCCAATCCCTTGTAATACTTGATCTTGTAACTCTTACCATTGTCATTATTTTGTTTCCAATTTTCATATTCTGCGTTATTATAAAAGCTAATTGATTTGTTCATCTTAGTCGCTTTCAAAATTGGAGTGTTCATAAACCCAATAAAGTTTGGAATCTCCAACAATGAAGGCCATAGATAAGAGAGGAAATTTACACAAAGTCCTTTAATGTGACTCCCATCCAAATCTTGATCTGTCATGATGATTAACTTTGAGTATCGCAATTTACTCGTATTGGAATAAGTCTTATTAGTCTCTAGCCCAATAATCTTCTTAATTTCGTTTATCTCTTTACAATCATTGATTCTTTTCTGTGTTTCGCCGCGAACATTGAAAATCTTACCTTTCATCGGATATACACCAATATAATTGCGGTCATCATTGGCGAGACCTGAAATAATACCTGCTTTTGCCGAGTCTCCCTCGCATATAATCAACATGGTATCTTTTGATTTGGTGGTTCCTGCGTAGTTTGCATCAACTAATTTCGGAATTCCGCGTATGTTTTTACTTTTAGAACCATCGGTTTTTTTGGCATTTTGTTTATCTTTGATATCTGACAACGCACAAGAAGCGTTCATCACACCCATTTTTGCCAACTTATCAATAACATTATTTCCTACTTCGCAAGTAGAACCAAATTTGGAAGCACCTGTATTCAGATAGTCTTTCGTCTGACTATCAAAACTAGGGTTTTCAATACAACAATTTACAAACACGAATAGTTGTTCCTTGATAATAGATGACTTGACTTCTACCTTTTTCTTTTGTTTAATGTATTGAACCATTTTCTTGGTAATCTGATTGAGAATATATTCAACATGTTTACCACCTTTACTTGTGAAAATGCCATTAACAAATGAAATTTGCTTGTATTCGTTATTGAGGCATACGCCATAACTCCAGCGCTCATTACACTTCTCAAATACAAATTTCTTCTTTGAAAATTCATCCAGATACATTTTAATATATGACTGGAAGTCGTTTACTTTTAAGAGTTCGTTGTTAAACTTTACCTTGACATCTTTAGGAGTAATTCCCGCAATATCATAAACGCGTCTTTGAAATAATTTTACCATTGAATCTGAAAGATTTGGTAGCCCCAAACGCTCATAGTCAGGACGAAACATTACCTTCGTGTAAGGCTTAGATTTGCTTTTGGTGATTGTCGGCTTTTCAATAATGTTGAGATTATCTTTGAAATGTTGCGTGTATTTCAAACCGCGAATGTGATCTATCGTCTCAACGTAACCGTATTTTGACCAAATGAGAACAAGTTTAAACCCAAATCCATTCTTACCGCCTGTAATCTTTTTCTGCTTCTTGTCGTAATTCGTAGATGTGCGAAGATGTGCGAATATCATCTCTGGAATCCATATTTTGTATTCTGGGTGAATCTCAACATCAATTCCATTGCCATTATTATACATTGTAATTTCTCCATTATTAATACTAATATTTATTTGGGTGACTTTTTCATTTTCCGGACACTCTTCTTTAGTTTGCATGCGAATGTAATGATCCCGACAGTTTACAATACCCTCATCAAACAATTTGAATAGTCCGGGATTATATTGCTCCATGTTTATTTCCTTGAAAGAACTTTCATTCTCGTAAACATATAGTTTTTGGTCAATATTTTCAACAGACCCAATATAGGTGTCGGGGTTATCCAAAATGTGCTCTTTATCTGTTTTTTTCTGATATTGTTTGCTGATTTCGGCCATGATGATTGTTTGTAACTTTACTTGAACTTAGTTGTATTATTCAATTTTTTTTAAATGTATATATTAATTTGTCTATTACAAAATGACACAAAATATGTCTTCAAAAATGATGCAATCATACATGATTCAAAATCGGGTGGGTGTAAAATATAATACTTCGGCAACAACTAGTATCAACAATATTATTATAGGCGCGGAGTTTGATTCTAATAAAAATTTGCTATTTTCTCTTGGTTATGATGTGTATACTAGTTATTATAATTCTCTTTTAAGGTCTTCGGGTTTGACTTCAACACAAAAATATAATATTCAAGATACATTTTATCACATTATAACAGATTTGAGCGACGACGAAGAAAAACAACTTGGTATCTATGAAGAAACGGCTACCGACATTTCTAATGCTCTATTGGAATATGAAACTTCCATTATACAAAATCCGGATTTTACATTTTATTGTACAGTTTACGATAACAATAAAATCAAATCACTCGTGATAAATAATATGCAACCTCATTTCAAATTATCATATGGAAAAAAATACATATTTAATCTTGAAGATGAAAGTAATGCTGGTACAACTGTATCTTTTTCAAAACAACAGCAATTATTTGAAGATATTGACGGCATCTACCGTGTAGGTAATCCGGGAGAATCCGGTGCATGCCTTGTATATATTCCAGAACTACCCTCGTATTATTATGCGATTCATATTTACAATAAGGATGATTATACTACTGGTTCGTTTAATGATTTCGGTTATATTTACAAACAATTATACTTGGAATATTCTTATAATATTCCTTATCCAAATAATGTGTTATTTTACAACGCGCAAGAAAATACTACCAAAAACCCTTTATTCGGAACTTCTATTTTACACACCGTAGAAAATCATGGTCCTAAATATATACTGTCTAGTGACGCAAGTTATACCGAAATTATTACATCGTCCTCTTATACGAGTTACTCTTGGTTCAATCAAATTTCTGATGTTAAAAAATCATTTGGTATGTATTATGGTTACTATACTTTAAAATATAGGTTTAATAATAATAGAATTGCGCTTATCAATAAGGGCGTCAACTCGTACGGAATTTCAATGGAAAATCTTATTCAGGTCGACGGCGATGAATCTAGTGTGGAAGTTCATTATTTGAAGGGTCTGGATGAAACCGGGGAACTCGACGGTTCTTATAACTTTTATAATACACCACTTACCATCAAAGTACTAGGTGATTTTGAAAAGTGCTCGCTTTACACAAAAATACTGGGTTACAATAAACTAGAAGATGTGCTTTTCTTTGATGGTGAATACGCAAATTATTCAATGACGAATCCTGAACCTTACCAAGATATATCATTAGGCGATAATATGATTGGTCTTTACCCGGAAAGCGAAATATATTTTCACGATATAAGCAGCGACGATTTGAATTTAAGCAATATTTACAACGATGACTCCGTGAATGTCGACGATCGTCCTAGAATCTCCTTGAATTATGATGGTAATAGTTATGACACATCTATTTGTTATGGACTGTACAAAGGACAATACATCATCAAAAATATTCCTGAAGATAGACCAATCGCCATTATTAACAAAGACCAAACTAACTCAAAGGAAGATTGTATCAAATATTTTGGACCAGAACAATACAAATTTCAGAGACTGGGTCCAGACGGCGAGACTTTGTTTGACTATTATTATCATACGCTGGTCATTCAAGTATTTGGTGATTTTGGCAAAGTATCTATATATGAATACAACGATGGATTTTGCGGAGGTGAGAATTTGTTGATGTATAACGAAAGTTTCAACGATATTTCAAGCGAATTTCAAAGTTGGTATGAATTATACGAAGACGCCAGTTTTGGAATGGATTGTAGTTTAACAAGCATTTCATTAGATGTGAGTGGTCCATCTACCAACAATTTCACAAACATATATCAAGTGGAATCTTACATTAATTTTGATATTAGTCAAAATAGTGAAGGACAAAGTGTTATTTTATTCGACGATATTAACGATAGTTCAACAAAATATTGTTTTGATACCGGAAATTTTGTCCTTATGGATGTTTCTTCAGACAACCCTATAGCATTCTTGAATAAAGGTCGCGAAGATTTATTTTCTTATGACGGATACTACGCATATTCCACAACTGGCATTGCGAAAGATGGAAATACTTACACGTATTATTCTGGAAATATCAATATTACCGTCACGGGAGATTTCGGGCAATTAAGTTTTGAAACGTTTGATAACACTTATATGGGCGGCTTTCGCAAGTTAATGTTTAACAGCGGCACAAAGGGCTACGCGGTTCATCATTGGGGCGTCAATACTTATTATGATATGTTGACAACCGATTCGTCCGACATACCGCAAAATTATTATATCAACGTGCGAACCAATACTCGCGCTGTACACTACAGCGAAGATTATGTGACATATCGTTTTGCTGGTTACGACCGTATTGGATTGATTGACGATGAAGACGACAATCCAGAACTCACTTTTGCAATTGGAGATAATATTTACTTTACATTTGATGACAATTCCGAACACCCATTTGGTATTTATACCTATCATAATCTTCTAACCGACGCACAACTGATTACAAATAATTCTAATAATACTAATTCTCAAATAGTGTGGACCCCGAATCTTATAGTCAGCAACTACTACTATTATCGGGCGGAAAAATATGTGACGAATTTCATGTCAAATGGTATCAATATCATCAATAATGAAAAGGCAGATATTGCATTAAGTATTTCCGATATTTATACAAAACCGGAGTTTGATATCAGTTATGACGTCAATTCAATTCCTATGTTTGAAGGTACAACACCTTTTTCAATACTATTAACATCGTTTAATATTGATTTTGATGAAGTTATTAACATTAATAGTTCTAGAAATTTATATCTCTACAATCATGATAACGATACCATAGACTTCACAATACCGGCAACTCAACTTGTAAAAAACGCAGAGGAAAATACCATCACTTACGATACAGGTTTTAGCATATATCATGCTAACGTAAGTAGTTTAGAGTTTGATACAAGCTATGCTTTATTGATGGATGAAGAGTTATTTGAAAACATTTATTATAATACAATTAGCGGAGAAATTGAAACATTTGCCGATATATCTGGTTACAACTTACTAAATTTTACTACAGAAACTAGATGGGACCCGCCCGTGTTTATCAGTATTAATCCTGACTCTTCAGCATCATTGATTGATGTTTCGGGATATATTGAAATTGAATTTGACAAACCAGTTCATATACCCGCTGACAACGACGTGCCGGGAGGAAACAATATTGCGTTTGTAGATAGCGATGGCAATTCAATAAACTACACTGATGATGTCAGTAGTGGCAACAGTATTTTTATTTATTATAGTGGATTGAATTATAATACTGTTTACTCGGTGTCTTTTGATGATTACAGTATTGTTGATTCAAGTAATATTAATTTTACAATAACAGATTCTTCTTTAAGCGATTATTCCATACAAACCATTGAGGATCCAAGACCACAACTACAATATTTTATTCCGAACGTTGATATTGACGTTTCTGATGTATATATAGACCAGCCCATCACATTAATTTTTAATGAAACTGTTTATTTGGACACGTCGAGTAATGGACAAATCGCAATAAAAGATGGTGACTCGGACTTTACTAATTTTAATGTTTCTGATAATGACGATGTTTCTGGATATATTTTTGGTAGCGGTACAAATACATTACGAATATATCCATTTAATGCGGACTTAAGTTTTTCAGACAATACCACTTACACGCTTTCAATTGATAGTGATGTGATTAAAGATATTTGTGATAACTACTACACCGGAATAACTTCAAGCGATTCAAATCCAATTACTTTTACGACCGGAGATAGTGCCGGTGAAGCGCTAGAGAGTCTGACAAATGGCTCTAATGGAAATATTGTCAGCGACGATTCTGGAGATTATATTGTCTTTAACAACGATACATCATATGACAGCAAACAGTATACTCTTTCGGTAAGAAGTTACACAATAGACATATCTGAATCATACCCGTTTACAATACTGAACAGCGATATCAGTAATATAGTTGTTATTGGTATCAGCAATGATGAAATTGTAATAAATGTAAGTGGTGGTAGTGAACAAGTAGATGCTACTACAGGCGATTACTTTGTCTTTACAAATAGTGACGGAGAAACCATATCTCTCGCGAATGGCGACTTTAAATTTATGCGCGGACAAAGTTACACATTTAAAGGAGAAAATATTAGCAACAACTATGAATTTGTTATTTATTATGGCGATGTAAGTGAGAATTTGAGCAGTGTAACCACACCACCTTTTGTAACGTTCGCCATTCCAGAAGACGTGTCGACAGAAAGCAATTCACTATATTATTGTGCCAAGTATACAACAACAACAACCATAAATTACGATGTATCTTTAACGCTCTTGTATAGCGATGTTTCGGAAGACAATGAAAATGGAAATGGTTCTTATGATTTCTTTTACGGAAATGTAACTATAGACATTTGTAGTAATGATTTAGGTTCATTCAGTTTTTACACATATAATAATGGCTATATGGGAGGTAAATATGCGTTTACTTTTGAAGACAACTATTCGTGATAACTTTTTTCTTTGTAATATATATAATTCAAGTATGCCTAGAAAACAAGTATTCAAAAAAACAGTCGGCTCGAGAGCGGAGGTGTTCCATGGAACTGCCAAGAAAACAACCGGTGGTCTTTTAAAGAAAGATTTAGCGAAAAACAAGCACGGAGAAATTGTTTCCAGAAAGAAGCAAATGACTGCCAAGAAAGAGAAACGCCTCGAAAAGCACGGATATTTTGCCAAGAAGGGCAAATTCGGCTACGTCAAGAAGGACGTGGCGGGTAAATCAAAAAAGAACAAGACTTCAAAGAAGACAGCAAAGAAAAGTAAAAGAAAAGGCAAGCGTTAAGTAGTTGAAACAAGTAATTACAATATAATATAATTTGTTGAAATCTTTCATATTATATTGTGATTATGAGACCTTTATTTTTGTTCACCATTTTTTTTGTTCACCATTTTTCTATTTACTTTAGTTATGAATATAAATATGTTTGAAGAGTATTATAATCATATGAAACCATCATGACTTTATCAATGATCGGTATGAAGAAAAATGTCAGCTCGCAAAACTTAGCCAACTATGAAATGTCTACAATTAATATTGAGAACAATGAAATATCAAACGACGAATCTCCAAAACTAGACATTAATAATGATGAAATTTCGAATGACTATATATACGTCGTCTCTTATTTTTACCAAGTATTTGTTCATGTTTTCATATTTTCTATTTTTGAGTCTTTGTTTTTTTGGCTTTATATTACCAAAGAAGAAGACAAAGCGATTTTAAATCAGATTGAAGACGTGGTTTTAGTTGGCAATCTATTTTGCACAAACATAAACGATGATATTGATTTTTCATCGTTATATGATTATCAAAAAGACAAAAGAGAAGATTATAACCAAAAACTACCTTTTAACAATACTATTATGCTAAACACTTATTTATTGTGTACAATTGTTTTACTCAACATTTTTCTTAAATTTAGTCGTACAAATATTGTGATATTAAATTACAACATATTAAAAAATCAAAGTGTAACTTTTCTCTGCTTGTTTGTGTATGAATATTTATTTTTTAAAAATGTGATATACAATTATGTCCCCAATTCTTCAAACAAGATTGTTAAAAAAATATTTGAACAGTGTGTTTAATTTTGTCTTTTAACAAATACTTTAATTATATTATTTTTAAAAAATTGAAATAAACAAATACTTTGTCTTGTTATCCACACACAAACATGGAACCTCTACCAAAAATGAAATATATCAAAACATTTTCAAAAAATTGTTGGCATTGTGGTGCGAAACCAAGACAATCCCAAAAATTCCTTAAATGTTCAGGGTGTTTTGAAGTTCGTTATTGTAGTAAAGAATGTCAAAAAGACGATTGGCGTGCGCACAAAAAGATATGTAAAACCCGAAAACCGCTTGAGTGTTCCCTTTGTAATCACAATACTAGAAAACTGGTTTCAATCATTGTAAATAATATTCAACAATATGCGTGTAGAACTTGTGCCAATGACAATTCAAACGAAAATATGTATTGCTTTCACGACTGATTAATATTTCAAAATAATTTTGTCAAAATCACTTGAATCCAAATTGCGTTCTTCGATAAGTAGCTGCGTTAAGTTATTCAATACCCCGTTATTTTTTTCTAATATTGTTCGCGTCTGCTGATACGCCCATTTTACTAATTCCTCAATTTCACAATCAATTTCTTGTTTGCTGTATTCGCTCAGCCTATCGCTATTTGTCGCAATATTTCGTCCCAGAAACGGCTGTGTTGAATCATTTCCATCGTAAATCCCTATATTTTTACCCATACCAAACGTGGCAACATAACGCCTCGCAATGCTATTTGCCTGTTTTAGGTCGTTTGACGAACCTGTTGTGATTTCAAGGTCGGGGATATTTTTGAAGATTGCGTCGTCCATTTCACTTGGACTGCTCTTATAACTATAATAGACCTGCTCTGCGGCCCGTCCGCCCAACGAAATCATCAAATTCGCAAGCAGGAACTTCTTAGTAGGAAACGATTCATATTTGTCTTTTGGAGTAAACAGAGTATATCCACCAGCACCATTTTTATTTGAATTAATAGTGACCTTTTGGATTGTAAACATGTCCTTGAATAAATGGGCTGTGAGCGCATGTCCAACTTCGTGAGCAGACACGAGACGAATCACATCTTCGGGGCGATTTTCACTTGCGCTGGGCAGTCCTATTGTCATTTTTTCAAACGCATTGTAAATAGTGGTATCCGTAATGTATGTCTCATTGTATCTTACACTAAGAATCGCCGCTTCATTTGCCAAATTCGCAATATCGGCTCCTGAAAATCCACCTGTCAATCTCGCCAACTCATCTAAGTATCCAGTTTTATAGACCTCGTGAACATTCTTACCATTGAAATGAATATCAATTATTTTTCGGCGTCCTTCCATGTCAGGCAAAGGAACAATCACTTTACGATCAAATCGTCCCGGTCGCGTAAGCGCGGCATCCAAGATATCTGCCCGATTTGTAGCCGCAATTACAATAATACCTTCATTTTTGATAAACCCGTCCATATTTGTCAAAATCTCATTCAGCGTTTGTTCGCGCTCATCATTTCCACCCGCAAGTCCGGCGCCGCGCTGACGCCCAATCGCATCAATTTCATCTAGAAAAATGACACACGGCGAGAGCTCCTTCGCCCGTTGGAAAAGATTTCGCACGCGAGAGGCGCCAACACCCACAAACATCTCAATGAATTGAGAACCAGAACAATACAAATAGTTCACATTTGCTTCTCCCGCAACTGCTTGCGCCAACAATGTCTTCCCCGTTCCAGGTGGTCCTTCCAATAATACACCCTGTGGGATCTTCGCACCAGCTTTCTCGTATTTCTCCGGTTGTTTCAAAAAATCAACAACTTCCATCAACTCAAATTTGGCTTCATCGCATCCGGCAACACTACTGAAATCAACGTCGATTGACCCCGATTCCACTTCGGTAAACGCACCCCCCCCACCCGCACCTGGTATCATATTCATAGGATTATTATTTCGCAACTGAGGTACAATGCCCCGGAGTAAAATGCTACCAATTAAGTAAAGCGCCGCAAATTGAACAACATTTGAAACAATAGTGCCGAGTTCAATCGGTTCGGGTAAATACAAAACATCGTAATTTATGTGATTTTTATCCAGGTTGTACAACAGACCCGACACGAGAGATGGTATCGTCTTCGTAACATGGAAATTTGAAATATCATAACTACCAATATTATGCATTTTATCAATTGAAACAATCCCATTTATATGTTCATTTTGAGTAAGAAGTGCAACCCCCTCAACTTGGTTATTTTGAATGCTTGCTTGAAAATCATTATAGCTTTGAGCAACTCCATATTTTGATGCTTCGTCATAAATATGTTTTGTCAAATCTGCCGGTGACTGACCACTATGCTCTCCAATTGAAAATTTATTAATCACGTCTTTACGCGCAATCTTCAATCCGGTTACATGCTTTTTTATATGACTATTTGGTACATTGAAACCACTCACACACAACAACAAGTTTGCGCAAATAAAAAAACGATTCATTATTATCGCGTATCCTATAAATAATAGTCAGACCATATCTTTAAACTTTTTTCGCTTTTAATTCATCCACAACTTCCCTGACCGCGTCGCCCCAATCTCCCAAGCGTTTTTGTCGGAATAATTTCACATTTGGATACCAATTGGTTGTTTTCTCGCTTCGGGTCCATCTCCATTCACAGCCAATTGTCAACAGAGCGTAAGTATTAACATTTAAATTCGCGGACAAGTGTATTATAGATGTATCTGTCGAAATAACACCATCTATATGCCTCATTATACAAAGCGTGTCTATATATGTTCCGTGCGAGTCTAAAATATTTCCAAAATAACATACATTATCATATTCGTCTAACAATTCGTTTTCTTCTGTTGTCAGATCTTTTGTTACAATGATCCAGTTTATATTTTTCATTTGAAACAAAGAGCGTGCGTGTTTTAATTCCATTTTTCTGTTTTTTAACTCTTGCGCATTATTATTACCACCTTTCCAATTAAAAATGTAATACTTTTTGTCTTTTTTTTCACATGATATTTTCCATAATATTTGTCTACATAACAAAGAAGGGTCCAACGTAATTGTTTCAAATAGCGGTGTAAACGGCAATGTGTCATATTCATACCCTAAGTATTTTATCAAGCATATCACATTACAATGGTAATCAAAACGCACATTTTCATCACTATACTCTTTGATAGTAACCGACTTATTCTTTTCAAATGTTTTTTGGTATATCCACGAGGTTCTTTTGTCGCTGATAAAAATGATATCATTGTTTGGAAATTTTTCAAGAACAATGGGAATGAACCTGGCATACATAAACCCATCGCCTATTCCTCCACCGTTATACAAAAGTAATGTTTTTCTTGTATCTCCCTCTTTGAAAAAAGACATATTATCGTGTTTCACCATTTTCCCATTTAATTCTTTATTTCTTTCGGCGAGATTCAATTGATTCAAATAATCATAACTCTCATTGTATTTATTTTGTGACAAACAAGATAGTGCGTAATGTTCTTTGCAGAATTGTTTTTGTTCTTTACTTATATTTAGAATATCTATATTTTTCATAATGTCGGTAATCTTTTCATAATAGGGAAATTCAACATTGAAAATGGAGCAAATATTGTTGTACGAAAATAACAAATCAATATAAAATTCGTCATATTCCTCGTAATTTTTGTATATTGTCATTAATGATTTTAGAACTTTCATAGATTCTTTATATTCGCCCTTTGTGTACAGGATTTTCCCGCGGTCTAATTGTTCGTATTCACTTTTGATGTTACAGTCGTATATTTTTTCCTCTTTGATGAGTGAATTATATTTCTCATTGATTTTTCTCTTTATTTTGTAGCGCAAATCATTGGTTATATGTATTAATTCCGCGCATTTAATATATTCAGAATCATATTCCTTTTTAGCGCTTTTCCCCCGGATTTTATCTTCTAGATCCCACAATTTCAAATTGGTATCATGTAGGTTATCGAACAATTTGTCTTTTGTCTTTGTTTGAGGGTTGTCATTTTCAATCAATCTCAATTCGGTTTGAATATTAAACAGCGCCTCTTGATTTGTCACTTTTCTCTGTTTAATATTTAAAATTGTCACTTTGTCTATTATTTCTCCAAAACTACAACTTATTTTACAATTCATTTGATGATTTACATTGTATTTTTTGTTGTATTTAAATATTCATATTTTTATTGATTATATTTTACAAGAATTCACAAAAAATTGAAATGGATTTTCAAATATGTAGAAATTGAGATTGCATACCATGGACGAAAAAATGAAGATAAACTCCAAAAAACAAACAATCATTGTCAAACGGAAGAAACGCAAAAAATCGCCAACAAAAGAACAGATCCTCGACAGAATCGAAAAACAACATAAGAAGAATATGTCCATGACGATGACAACGCTGCAACCTTTGGAACTCTCTCTCTAATCGTTAACCATTTCAGAGCATTGTAATTATTTAAATTCAACCACATTACCCGGCAAGACACCACAGTCTATCTCATTGAAGTCAACATTTACTTTCCAATGCAACTCAAGAGGAACATCCTGTGAAAGCGGCGATTTTGACGTCCAACGTTCCTTTCTAAATGTGTCGTATAATTTTTTTATACGACATTTTATACCCCCTTTATTCCGAGGAGGCGCGTGTTTTACAGCCCATTCAAATTGTAGCGCTTCAATCTTGTTGCGAAACCCACAAACAAGACAAATATGTGTCCAGCCAGGACCTTTGCTGATTGTGTATTTCGCACCACCTTTAATTTCACCATTATGCTGGCGCAATCGGCGCTCATAATATGGAGACACCCCGGCATAAGTATAACCGTGGTTCTCTATGATATAAAAAAACCACGGAACAGTCGGCTCTTGTTCTGCCATTGTAAATAATCACTATAATTATATTCGCAGAAAACAACACAAAATACCTAATAGATTGTTTCATTATTTTAGTCCACTAACCAACAAACACAATTTAATTTGAGCATATGTAATATTATTATTTACAAGGTCCTTTATCGGTTTCAAATAATTAAATCCTACCTTTTTAATCGCATCATTAATTTCGACTTCAAACTCTTTTGTGAGCCCAAAGTAATCTGTATCGATGGCTACATCATCGTAATTTTCAAATATATAAATCATATGGTCTTCAATTGTACGCAACTTTCTCCCTGTTAATTCTGAGATTTCGTTCATCGTTTTGCCCTCTTTGTAATGCTTGTATGTAATATCTTTTGTTCCAGAAGAACCCTTATCGGACGATTTATTTTTAGAAATTACATTGATTTCGTTGATAAATTCTGTCCCGTATTTCACAATGAACTCATCTGATATTCCATCAACTTTCCACAATTGACTGACGTCTTTTGGTTTGCTATTGCATATATTCATCAAGACACGATCGTTGATAAATATAGTTGGAATAATTCCATGTCTTTCAGAAACAGTTGTTCTTATCTCATGAACGCGTTTTGCGTAAGAAGACTGCTTTGGTTTAATTGGTACAACAACATCTGGTTTAATCCTGGCTGTTATGGGCAACATTTTCGTTATATCTTTATTTCCAACACATATGACGAAATAATTGCCTTTAGAATTGCGCACTAGTATGTTTTTTGCTATTAAAATTTCCAATAGTTCCTTAATACGCACCTTAGTCATTGACTTAAATATCTCACCCCCACCAGTTTTTATCAGTGCCACCGTTTTTTCCATCCCATATGTAAATCCTTTACTAAAATGATGTTCTTTGATAATTTTCACAATTGTCTTTGTTTCTTCGGTAATATCCACATGTGCTAGATTATTCCCATTTGAGCAATTGTCGCACATATTACATTTTGGAATATTGATAATGTCTTCTTCTGTTGGATAATCACCAGTCTTAAAGTAGTAATCTATGATTCGCTGCCGACAAATGTTGTTTTCTTCAAGAAATTTACGAAATATATTCATACCAGTAGTTTTTAATGAAATTTGTTTCGGATCTTCTGATTGGTTAATAAGGAACATTGTTGTTGAGAAATCCTTTCTATCGTAATATAACGTTGCCTTACTGGGAAGACCATCGCGTCCGGCACGCCCGATTTCCTGATAGTATGTTTCAATATCGCTGGGAACTCCATAATTAATGACGTGGCGAATGTCAGACTTGTCAATTCCCATACCAAATGATATTGTTGCGACAATAACCATAATATCGCCCGATGTAAAACGCTCGTGACTATTTTCCTTGTCGGTCTTCATCATCCCACCATGATAGCATGCGCACAATACCCCCTTTGATACAAGCTTTTCACACAGACTCTCGCACACCTTCCTTGTTTGGACATATACAATAGTTGGTTCTTTGAATTCACATTGGTCAAAATCCCGCTTGGGGTATATATTTATTTCCAGATTTGTTCTGCGTGTTCCTAGCACATACTCCCCGACTTCGTCTAGATTGAGCATATCGTAAATGTCGTTCACGACTCGTGGAGTTGCGGTCGCTGTTACGGCTAGCATGGGAATATCTGGGAAAGTATTCTTGATAATACCTAGTTTTAGATAGCTTTCGCGAAAATCATGACTCCATTGAGAGACACAATGAGCCTCATCAATTGCAAAAAGACCAATTATATCTTTAATCTTTTCGAATCTTGCTATACCCCTCTCTATAAACTCGGGCGTCGTGTATATAATTTTGTAGTTCTTGTATTCTCCAACGTCAACAAACGATTCAGAATTTAAGCATACGCTCTTGATATTTTTAGAGTTCAGATAATTACATTGGTCATTCATTAGAGAAATCAAAGGGGATACCACAACAGTCAGTTTATCAGTGTATGTTGCTGGAAATTGATACAAAAGAGACTTACCACCACCAGTAGGCAAAATTGCAAATGTATTTTCACCATTTAGTAAATCGTTAATAATGTCTTTTTGGTATCCACGAAACTCGTTGAATCCGTAAGTAGATTTCAAATGTTGCTCCATGACTTATGTATGCTATGCTACACACCAATGATTTATCAGATTAAATCAATTTTATCTTTATTATTTTTCAAGACTGCCGAAGAATATTCTGAACTTTTTATTTTTATTTTTTTGGATTTTTACAGAATTGGTTCAGCCCTTCTCCCCCCCCCCTCAATATAACTTTTTTGTTAGCCATAGAAATATAAGAAAGTTATATTTTATGTAGCGAATTGTTATATAAAAGTTATATTTATTTTACACTATAAAAGTAAGAGAAAAACACAATATAACTTTTTATAAGAAATATAAGAAAAAGTTATATTTTTCTTATATAGAAATATAATATAAATATATAAATCATTTCATATACAATGAAAAATTATCACTGTAAATGCTGTAGTTTTTCATCACATATAAGGACACATTATGATAATCATTTGAAGACAAAAAAGCATCAAAAATTAGCCGAAATTAGCCCAAAATTAGCCGAAATTAGCCCAACTTCAGAAAAAGATATCAAAACATATGAATGTAAATATTGCGACAAAATTTTCAAGCATCAATCATCTTTGTGCAAACACATCAAATATACCTGTAAGAAAAATGCCGATGAAGATTTCCAAGAACTTGCTCGCCTATTGAACGAAAAGGATAAACAACTCACATTAAAAGATGAGAAAATGAACAAGCAACTCATATTGAAAGGCAATCAAATGGACAAGCAACTTGCATTAAGAGATAGAAAAATGGAAATGATGCAGAAACAAATAGACAAATTGACAAATAAACTTCAAATTCAGAATGTTAATCAGGGTATTATTCAAAATGGCAACAATGTTATCAATATTCAGGTATTGAATCATCAAGATACAGATTACAGTCATCTTACTCCGAAAGATTATATCAGTTGCATTCACGACTGCAACAAGTGCGTAAAGTCACTTATTGAAAAGGTACATTTTAATACCAACAAGCCAGAGAATATGAATATTTACCTGTCGAACATCAAAGGCAAATACTTGATGATCTACAAAGACAATGCGTGGCAAATTCAAGACAAAAAGGCACAAGTAGATGATCTATATGATAATAATGAGTTTGTATTGGAAGCGTGGTATGATGAATACAAAGAGAAATACCCGGATATTATCGCGTCGTTCCAAAGGTATTTACAAAACCGCGACGGAGATGAGATGCTGAATAATATCAAAGAAGAAATCCTTGTTATGTTATACAATAAGCGGAAAATGATTGCGATTGAAGGAATTCCAAAAATTCCATAGATCAATATTTCGAACTTTTTATTTTTATTTTTTTGAAATTTACGGAATTGGTTCAGTCCTTCTCCCCCCTCAATATAACTTTTTTGTTATCCATGAAATATAAGAAAAGTTATATTTATGCAACAAATGTTATATAAAAGTTATATTTATTTTACATTGTAAAAGTAAGCAATATATTGGGATATAACATTTCTTATAAAAAATATAACATTTCTTATATTTTTTATAAGAAAATATAACGTATATATATAAATATATACCTGATATGAATTTCTTGACATTTGGTACAATGGATTCAAATGATTCAATACCCAATGGAACAACCAACAACAATACAACACCAAATAGATCAACCAATAGTAATGGAACAATCAAGAACAATACAACAACAAATGGATCAACAACCACGAGTAATGGAAATGGAACAATCAAGAACAATACAACAACAAATGGATCAACAACAAATGGATCAACAACCACGAGTAATGGAAATGGAACAACCAACAAACCTCCGCCCAATAATAGTTCCAGAAAAAATAGTTCCAGAAAAAATAGAAAAATGGAGTTTGAGAAAAACGACTATACTGATCTGATAAACAAATTAAACGAAGAATCATATGAATGGACGCAATCTAAGAAGCGTAAAAATAACCAAACAGGCAAATACGAGCCAACAAATCTAACAGATTTACGTAATGAAAACTTAAAAGGTGTATTGAAAAATATCGAAAGTATACCATCACAATTTACACCTTTTTCTTTCCAAGTAGGAAAGCAAGAAATAGACATGAAAGTTCAAAAAATAGAACTAATTGATGATAGTACATCAAGAATGACACAATTTATTGACGAATCAAGTGATGATTATAACTTTTATAAACTGAGAATAATTCAGATTAAGGGTGGTATTGACGAAGATAGGTGTCGTCATTTTTTGTCCGGTTTTATTGATGAAATTTATTTCCAAGAAAAGGCGCGGAGAGTTCTCACTGATGCTGATGTTGATTATACTATTACTGTACCCGAAATAACTGGATACGGTTACTTATTTAAAGAGATAGATGGTGTAGTATGCTTCTGTTCAATTTTTGAAATGAAAAGAATAAGTTTAGAAGGTAAACAAGGAGACAATAAAAACACCAAGAAATATTTAGATTACATAAAAACTATTGATAATTTACTAAAGAGTCACAATATACATCATAGAGACTTCAATATTGGTAATATTTTTATATTGGGAAACAATAATGCAGTGTTGTTGGATTTTGATGTCGCTACAAACCATTATAATACCACTAAAGCACGATATGGTGGTTCTGTTCATGCCCTTATAAAAAATAAGAAACATAACACGAAAAAAAGGTCACTTTACCAAAAAAAAAAGTATCGCAATAAATCTAAAAAATCTGTAGTATCAACCAAACGCAAATATGCAAAGAAACGATTCAGATAAAAAAATATTTTCCGAATTTGCTTCATATTTATTTAAAAAATCTATAGATCAATATTTCCGACTTTTTATTTTTTGTTTTATATATACTTTTTCACTTTGACACAGATTGCATACCAATATAATTATTTAGAACATCAATTTTCGTCAATTGCAGAATTGATGATCAAAGACAACCGAAAAGAAAACATCAAAAATGATCGAAAATTATATTTGAAATTATGATAAAATTCCATAGATCAATATTTCGAACTTTTTATTTTTATTTTTTTG
>Ga0075444_10000019_pt1 | contig 82405 bp, 123 predicted proteins | sample CoawatmetaG01DNA_FD_76836 | JGI IMG/M metagenome (GOLD analysis project Ga0075444, IMG submission 76836) | Marine microbial communities from the West Antarctic Peninsula - Coastal water metaG017-DNA | ecosystem: Environmental > Aquatic > Marine > Coastal | place: Atlantic Ocean: West Antarctic... | reverse complement strand
CCATTACATTGGGATAAAGCACAAGAAGTAATAACTCAATGGATCGAATTAACCAATCATCGAGCAATACATTTCTGTTTCCAAGCATTAAATCTCTTTAACGTTTATGATTTTCTTTTTTGGTTAGCTGAGTTTAATAAAGCAATAGACAAGGAAAATATCACATTACCCGTGGAGTTCTATTTAATCGATCAACCCAACTTAGTGCATGTTAGGAACTTGCCAGTTTACGAAAGAAACATCGAAGTAAACAGGTTGTTAAATATAACTGATCCGTATGTTGTTAGATTAATGAATGAATCAAATAATCCACTAGCAAATTGTTTAACAGAATTATTAAACGATAAGTCTGAAGGCGATACTTGGAAACTATCTAGATGGATTAAAGACCACGATACTGCTAGACGACAACATATTAAAGATTATGTGCCTGAAGTATATTCATGTATTGAAGATATGTACATACAAATACCTACCGCGACAAAATGATGAGTAATACCAAGCATCATAAAAATATATGCTATGCTCCATTCATACACAAATACATACACCCGAATGATGGGCCTCGAGTGTGTTGTACTAGCAACGAACCATTAGGAACACATACTGTCGAATCATTGGATTTAGAGAATCATTGGCAAAGTGATTACTACCAAGACATTAGACGACGAATGTTAGCAGGTGAAAAACTTGATATATGTTCTAGTTGTTGGAGTTTAGAAGAAGATGGCATCGATAGTGATAGACAAATGTTTGATGCGAAGTATCAAAAGCACAGCAGTCCAGAACTTAATGTTGTTACTGGAACCAATTTAAACACGCCGTTAGACCTCGATATACGCCCGAGCAACCTATGTAACTTAAAATGTAGAATGTGTACACCCAAGTATAGTAGTCAACTAGATAAAGAGCAAAAGAAAAACCCTTACTTGTCTAAGTGGGCTGGGCACACAGTAGAATTTTCTCCAAGTGTCATGAGTAAAGATAATATAAACCATTTAATATCTGGGTTAACAGATGATAGCGATATAAAATTCTTAGGTGGCGAGCCTACTATTATGCCAGAGGTATCTCAAATGCTAGACACGTTAATAGATGCTGACAAGACTAATTGTAACATACACATTACAACCAACTGTACTAATTTTAATAACAAAGCAATGTTTGACAAACTTAAAAAGTTTCGTAGTATAGGAGCACAATTAAGCATCGACGGCATAGGAAAAACATTAGAATATATCCGCTCTCCGTTGCATTGGAATAAAGCACAAGAAGTAATAACCGAATGGGTCAACTTATCAGAACATAGACAAATACATTTTACATTACAAGCATTAAACCTTTTTAATGTATATGACTTTCTGTTTTGGTTAGCTGATTATAACAAAGCAATTAATTTAGAAACTATCACGTTACCTGTAGAGTTCTATAATATAGAAGGACCTAACTGGGCCACAGTTAACAACTTGCCAGTCAACGCTAGGCACAACGAGATAGAACGTATATTAAACATTACAGATCCGTATGTTGTTAGATTAATGGAGGAATCACACAAACCTCTTAAGAAACTTCTAAAAGGATTATTAACAGATTACACTAAACCTAATCTCTGGATGTTAGCCAACGCAACTAAGGCATTTGATACTGCTAGGAAACAGCATATTAAAGACCATGTGCCTATAGTTTATTCCTTTATTGAACACATATACGACACATTGCCTTCTCCAAAAGCACCCAATTAACAATTATTTTTCATCTTTTTTTAAATACCTAATATTATCAATGACTTACGTCGGCAAATGAGTTGCTATTTTGGTTGACTTTTGGCCTAACTTAGTGTATAATATATATATATTAAACAATAAAGGAATAAGAAATATGTCAAATCTATCAAAAGTAATACTAGAAATCACTAAAATGAACGGTGATGAAATCAATGCTGTAGTAAGTGCTATTAAAGATCGAAGAACCTACATTGCTAAAAGTAGTGTTAGAGGTTTTGAAGTTGGCGATACAGTTGAGTTTGATGCTAGGGGCGGTACTATACAAGGTACTATTACTAAGAAAGCAATTAAAAACATAACAGTTGATACTGGTCGAGGTAAGTGGAGAGTATCAGCAACACTACTACGAAAGGCGGCTTAATGAGTTTAAGCAAAAGTTATTTTTGGGATCAAGCAGAAAAGAAACTTGATACTATAGTAGAACAAATTGAAACTGGTCTACTAACCCAAAGTCAAGCAATTAAAACAATCATAGATGCCGATGAGGCTTGGGGATTGTTAGGTTTTGATTCAGTTAATGATGTTACTGACTTTATTACTGATATCAAAGTAAAGAATTCTTGTTAGTTTACTAGCAAGGAGTTAGTGATCGTTTTAGCCGAAGCGGCTGTTTTAACACTAACGTAATGAACATAAAAGAAAACAAAAGTAGCGAGTCACTCTTTTAGTACTTTTATATAAGACTCCAAAACTGATAAAAGATACTTGTCGAACTTTAAGTTAGTTTACCCGACATAAAATAAAAAACAGCACGTGAAGATGCTCCGGCGAATTACTCCTAACCCGAGTTAACTGTTGGAGCATTTTTTTGACTAACTATTCGGTTACTTCGACCCAAGCTGTTGTGTCTTCGTTCCAAGTATATAATTTTCCATCATCTGGATATTGTGGAGGTGATGTGAACGTTCCTGTTGTTACATTATAAGTATCGTTTATCTTTGCTGTATCATTTTCAATCCAATTATCACAATCAGGTCTATTTATGAAATCAATTTTATCTCCTAACAAAACATTTTCTACTTTTAAAGTTAAAGTGTTTGCTCTTACAAATCTCATTATATTATCTCCTAAAATGTAATTGTGCCGCTACCAGTGAAAGTATATACACGGTAGCCAGATCTAGATGCCGTAGAAACTGATACTGTACCACTTGTTGTTGCGGCCGAATAGTCTGTTGAATAAGCAATAATAACAACACCCGAACCACCATTTGCTCCAGCGTGACTGGTTTCACCGCCACCACCACCGCCACCACCTTGATTAGCACCGCCGGCTTCGGATTGGTTTGTGTTTTTGTAATGTCCATGTCCCCCACCACCTTGACCACCAGCACCTGAAACTCCGTATCCACCAGTACCTGTGTTGTGTGTACCGCCACCACCGCCACCTGCTCTATACACAGATGAACCAGTTATTGACGAGGCTAGACCAATACCACCTACACCACCTTCTCTATTACTAGAGCCAGTGCTAGAATAACCAGTACCACCAGCACCGCCGCCGCCTGAGCCACCTATGCCACCATTGTCTCCACCAGCATTGCCTTGGCCTGATGTTCCTGCACCACCACTACCATTAGTCTGTGGACCACCGCCTCCAGAGCCACCAGCAAGTCCAGCCTGGTTTGAGTAAGCACCACCACCTCCACCGCCTGTAGAAGTAATACTACCAAATACCGAGTTAGCACCATTAGAACCTACGTTTGTCGCCGCGCCGCCACCGCCTGCTCCAACTGTAACTGTATAAGATGAACCTGTTGTGATAGCAAAACTAGTACTAGTTCTATAACCACCTGCACCACCGCCACCAGCATTACCAGTACCATTATTACCACCGCCGCCGCCGCCGCCGGCAACAACTAAATATTCAACTGTAGAAAGAGATTCTATTCCAACACCTCTCCAAACATTTGCATTGGTAGTTGCGTCTGTACAAATGTAAGCCAAACCTCTATCTTCTTCTATCCATAGATGTCCTACTGCTGAAGGGTTGCTTGTAGCTGTTGGAGTTGAGGCTGATACTGTACAATCTGTTAACCCATCTAGAGTTCCAGCCGCAGTAGCCCAAGAGTTATCTCCTCTTAAAAACGTACTACTTGAAGCAGTTCCAGAAGCAGATAACATAGCAATATCAACAGCATCTGTTTGAATAGTTAATGCTCCATCGCCCGAAGATACTACATCGCCACTGTGATTAGGATGTGTGTATGAACTTCCAATACCAGTTAAGTTAGAACCATCTCCATGAAACTCATCTGCTTTAATATTAGCATAACTTGATATAGTAACATTGCCTGCTGTTGTACCTGTTTCGGAAGTATTAACTACAGCAAATTCGTTAGCACTTTCGTCATACAGTATAGCAACGTTAGTATCGTCGCCTCGTTCTATTACAATACCGGCGTCTTTATCTGCTGATCCTGTTTCGCCGCTATTGATTCGTATCAGCGGGTCAGTGATGTTAGTCACATCAAAGTCTATATTTTGTACTTTTGCTCTTGTTAATCCCATAGGTGTTCCCTTTGTATCAAGTATTTATTATCTTATGTTCAGACCTTATAAGTAAGTATATGATATACTGGACCGATCAAGACACATATCAATTTGAAGGTTTAAACAACAAGCACATAGGTATTAAATTATCCGGTGGCGCTGACTCGGCCATTGTTGCTTATATGTTATTCAAAACAATACAAGAATGCAAGTACAATACTAAAGTAACTTTACTAACAACTGTACACGAACAAAAAGCATATCAAAAAGTTTATTCTGATAAGGTTCTTATGTGGTTAATAAACGAATTTCCTAATGTAACGATAGGCGAGCATCTTACTAATACTTGCCCAGCAGTTAAAGTAGGTAATAAATGGACCAGTACAGAGTATCATAACAGGCAAGACAATTTATTAGATGAAGCATATATGTTAGGTATTGAAAGACATTATAATGGCATTACTGCTAACCCTCCAAAAGAAGTGTATGAACAATTTTTTAGTAAAGAAGGTCCGGTATTAAATGGTGGTACACCAGAACGTGATGTACCGAACCAACCTCAATGTAACAACAATCCAAACCAACCAAGTTATAGGCCTCTTATTAACACAAACAAAAAAGGTGTCGCTGAGTTATATAAGCAATATGGATTAGAAGATACATTGTTTAACCAAACTAGAAGTTGCGAAGCATGGACAAATAACTTTGACGAGCATTGTAATGACTGCTGGTTTTGTAAAGAACGTGAATGGGGATTTGGGAAATTATAACATGGAAGTAAAAGATTTTTATTGTAAAGTAGATATAAATTTGAATCAAAATGAAAGAGACGAACTATATCAAATAGCACAGCATAGTAACTTTGAACCGTATTTAATTGAGAAAGATAATGCGCCTGATAACAATCATGTTACCGAAGCAGAATTATTACCAAACTGGTTTAAAGAAAAAGCAAAGGATTTTTTAAAAGTCGGGTGGCCTGTGTTTTTAAAAAACAAAGGTGAGGTACCTTGGCATACTGATGACAAAAGAAAATCAAGTATGACGTTTCAATTAAATGCTTCAGAGACACCTACTATATTTAGAAATGATGTTGGCTACGCTTGGACGCTACATCATAACTTAGGTGTTTACTTACAAAACAACCAACAAGAACATTCGGTCCCTAAATCAAGTAAAGATAGATTTTTTTTACAAATAAGTTTTGATAAGCCATATAACGAAATTAGAGAAATGTTAAAACATGATATTTAAAACAGAACAAGACACTTATAACTTTGGCAATCTTGATACAGTAAAACGAATAGGTATTAAAGTATCCGGTGGTGCTGATAGTGCCGGAGTTTCGTATATGATATTCAAAACAATACACAAACAAAACTTAGACGTAGAAATTGTAATTATAACAACTGACCATACCGATAAACCGTATCAAAGAATATTCAGTAAAAAAGTTATAACATGGTTACAACACGAGTTCCCATCTGTAAAAGTAATAGCACACGTTACCAACGATACAGGCAGTATGGATTACAGTGATGCTCAAGACGTAGTACTAGATAAAGCATACAACGAATTTAAGATTGAAAGACACTACAACGGTATTACTCAAAACCCCCCAAGGGAAATATCAGAACAGTTTGAAGATGAGTCAATAGGTGAGTTCGACGATACTCGCTTTGGCAAGTTTGCTCAATGGAACGGCGATAATAGTCATCCTGGTTATCGACCGTTTATTAATACAGATAAACAAGGTGTAGCAAGTATATACAAACAATATAATCTCCTGGATACGCTGTTCTTAGAGACCCGCAGTTGCGAAGAAGTAACGTTAGACTTTAGTAAACATTGTGGCAAGTGTTGGTACTGTAAAGAACGTGAATGGGGCTTTGGTAAACTTGATTGAATTAGTTAACAAAGAGCCTATCCAACGTTTTACTGCTGGCATGAGGACAAGCAAGATGAAAATATTAATATGCGGACTTCCAGGTAGCGGTAAGTCAACACTAGCAGAACCATTTGCTAAACTAGTTAATGGTGTATGGATTAATGCTGACGTAGTTAGAACAAGTTATAATGATTGGGACTTTAGTCTATCAGGTCGCATTAGACAATCGGTTCGTATGAAACACTTAGCAGATGGTGTAGTTATGGCAGGTAAAATTGCAGTGTGTGATTTCATTTGTCCTACAGAAGAAGCAAGACAAAACTTTAATCCAGACTTCACAATATGGATGGACACTATTAAAGAAGGACGCTTTGATGATACTAATGCAATGTTTGAACCACCCAGTAATGTAGACTATCACATCGAAGGTTGGTTTGATAATACACACGAACAACTGATGCCAGTAGTAAAACGTTGGATGGAGATTAATAATGTTTGAATTAGTTAACAAAGAGCCTATCCAATTATACTGAGATAGCATATGATATTAGATACAAAACAAGGCCGTATTGAATTTACAATTCCTAAACACTATAAGAATATAGGATATAAGGTAAGTGGCGGTGCCGACTCGGCTGTAGTAGGTTGGATGTTATGTAAAGCTATTGTAGAAGAATGTAACAGCGATCCTATTGTGTATCCGATCACAATGGACCAACCAGGTAAAGCATATCAAGTAAAGTTTGCTAAAGGTGTAGTTGCTTTCTTAAAGGAACAATGGCCTACTGTTACGTTTGGTGAGCACATCACAGGACTAGGCTCGGACCCCATTATAGAAATAAACCCGCACATGGGGGATGAAGGTAAAGCCAATCCAAACTATAATGAGGATCAAAGATTAATAACCCAAAAGCTGTTTGATAATTTAAAGATACGTTGCTTGTTCAATGGTGTTACAGCAAACCCTAGCGAGTTCGTAGGACAAGATGAGAAACATCAAGAAGTAAGTATGCCGCCCGAACGTAACAAAACAGATAAGCTGTTACCCATACAATACTACGGTGACCCCGCAACGTTCCCACCTGATTGGGGAACACCTGGTAATATCTTTAGTCCATTGATTAATGTAGATAAGAAAGCAGTTGCTGAACTGTATTCACACTTCGGATTACTAGATACCCTATTCCCACTTACACGTAGTTGCGAAGCATGGACAGATGATTTCTCATCGCATTGTGAAGTGTGTTGGTTTTGTTTAGAACGAATGTGGGGCTTCGGTAGGCTAGTATAATATGACGTTATTATAATTGGTGGGCTGGCGGACGATATATGCGGAGCTTTTAGATTTTTTTTTGGCGGTAGCTTCTACAGTACCAGGCACTTCAGGTCAGCAGGGCTGACTCTTCAGATGTCTTTGCCTTCTTTACTGTGCTCCTACACAACCGCCTTCTTGCATGTACCTCCGCGTCGCACGTCTGTACATACAAGCTGATAGTTAAGGCTCTTTAGTGTGAGTCTACACAGTCGTCGCTCAAAGCATATATGCTACGCTTCGCTTTAGCATTACTGCTTTTCTGTATCAATCGACTCCGTAGTGTAATGTGGTGTCCCCAATAGGATTCGAACCTATGACCTACAGCTTAGAAGGCTGTTGCTCTATCCAACTGAGCTATGGAGACTTGTTAGTTACTGTACTTGTCTGGGTTTAAACTTATGTACTGCTAATGCTTCAAACTCTAGTTGTCTGAGTATGCTGTCTAAGTCTGTGAATGTTAACCAACTGTTGTAGCTAGGTGTGTTTAATCCATAGCCCGCCTTTGGTATGTTTGGTAAGTCTAGTTCTGTTGCTCCATCTTTACCGAATACGACAATTTGAAATTGATTTTGATTGTTACCGTAGTCTCTATCGTTCTGGACAATGCTTAAATCAAAACTGCCGAAATCTATTATAGCATGATAGTCACTTGTGTTGTTAGTTATATGACGGTACTTGCTGTCATGGTTCCTAGTGTTCTTTTTTAATACTACGTCTGATAGTGTCATATCGCATATGGTGTTGTTTGTGATATGTAGTAGCCGAACCAATGTTCTCCAAATCTGTTATTAATTCGTTTGTAGAATTTAGGTTCAACTGTAACATCAACAATGTACACATTCTCTTTATCACTACTCTTATTGTAAAATAACAAGTAGCATGGAACTTTATGTTTTAGAGCATACGTTCTATACTCTAATAGTTTCTCATCTACGCTCCAGAATCTTTCTGGTACGCCTCTTACTTTATATGTGCTTCGCTTGTTCTTGCTATCATAAAAGGCTACAATTTTTTTACCCTTCTTTACTATATGATCAGGAACTGCTAATCCATCTTCTCTATACTCTTCTGGTTCGTGTATAGTACACTTAGGATGTATCTTCTGGATCACTGTAAGAGCATAGTTCTTCTCTAGCTTGTCGCCGAATTCTAAACTGCTTTCGAACTCTTTAGATATTCTCATAGTGTTGTTAGTATACTGCAAACAGCCGCTGTTGTCAACCCCTATTTCTTAATCTTCTTTTCATTATACACCACGTGCTTTCTTACTGTTGGGTCAAACATATTTAACTTCATCTTTTCTGGATGTAATCGATTATTCTTATGTCGTGTATAAAAGTGTGGAGATTCCGATGATTGCATTCTTATTTTTGTTCTCATAGTTTCCTTTTAGTTTTTAAGTGTAAATGATTCTCCGCATCCGCATGTTGCATCTTCGTATGGATTCTTAAAGGCAAATCCTGCGTTGAGGCCATCAACTTTGTAATCTAATTCTGTGCCATCAATCATCGTTAATGATTTATTATCAACTAAAATCTTTACACCGTTTGATTCAAATATACTATCATCGTCATTTGCTTCATCAACAAACTCTAAATGATATGCGTAACCCGAACATCCTGTCGTTTGAATTTTGACCCTGATGCCCAATCCTTTCTTTCTGTTTTCTAAATACCGAGTTACTCGTTCGGCACCTACTTCAGTTATTGTTATCATGTTACTTGTATGTCCCTTTTCGTACTGCTCGTTTCATTAAGTTCTTTAAGTTCTTAACAAGGCTATCTTTTTTACGACTCTTAGTAGTGTTCTTTAAGTCGTGTAGTTTTTGTTTAATGTGTTGAAGTTGTGTTGCTTTTTTGATATCTCTATTAGTTGATTTCTTCATCGTTATAATATCCTATCTATTTATTTTAAAATTTAAATAATTCTCAAGTGCTTTCTTATAAGACACATCTAGTATCTTAAATTTAACAAAATATCTATCAGTTTCAAAGGCCGGAACTCCGTGGTCTTCTAATATGTTTAACAACGCACATTTGTATGTTTCAAGTGAACCTAATGATGGAAAGTTGATTGGTCCAATGTTATCATTTAATTGGACATTGACCGCACATTGAATTGGCCTCGTGTCCGGATACCTATCTAATATCCTCTTAGGCAGATTATCATTATGAACTGGAACTTCGGTGTTTGCTTTTTGGCGCATAACAGCAAACACAACATCATTAGTTCCTAGTAATTCTTTTAATTGCTTACTCATACTATCAACTTCTGTGTTAGCCTTGTTTTGTATATCTGCGTATAACCATGTTTCTGGACCTGCGAACCAACTATCTTTATTTGGATTGTCTTTAAAGTACGGTTCTAAATCTAATGCATCTACTTCTTCTTGAAGTTTAGATGTATCGTACTGCAAATCCAATTCATATAAGTACTCTGATTTTTGTTGCATCTATTTTCTTTCCTTCTTTACGAAAGCGTTTGTTATAACTTCGTTTGATCTTTTTAAGTTGACCTTTGCTCCAATGGTGAATCTTCCGTGCCTTAGTAAGGGCATCGTACTCATCGCCACCTTTCATTGGAATCTTATTCATCGTTATAATATCCTAAACGTATCTCTTCTGTTTTGATAAATGCTTTCATTGTTTCTATTTCGTTTATATACGCATCACGCTGTACAAGATATCCTTCTTCACCCTCTTTAACATAACGCTCATTACAAATGTCTACATTGTTTAAAAGGTTTTTAATAATACCGTTGTATTGTTTTCTAAAGCCGTCCCACTTGATGTGTGGCTTAACTGTTGTTGTTTTTACATTGTCCATAATATTAACCTAACCAATAGTTATTTTTATACCAAGTAACAATACGTTTAAATATATTAGGCTTTATTGCTCGTGTAAAGTCTTTTCCTTGGAACTGGTTGAGCCAATCATCACCCTTATAAACTCTACCGACTACCCAGTTATCGTACGATTTATAATTATTAAATCTCTTAGACAATTATAACTCCTGAACCGCATGCGGTACCGCCTCTAATGTATTTACTGTATTTACTGTATTGCTATCTTCTTTTATTAATGCCATAGGACCAAAGATGTTTATCCCGCAACCTGACAAGAATGATACTGTTAAGAATGTTAATAAGAGTTTTTGTTTATTAGTCATTTAATTTTTGTTCTAGTTTTTCACACTTATTAAGGTGATCATCTATCATCTCTATTGTGTACATCTTCTCACACGCAATACATACAAATATATCCTCTGATTTGTATATACGTTGCCTTGGTACTTGTTCGAGAACTTGTTCAAGAGTCATTTAACTAATCCATATAGCAATTAGTAGTCCCACTACTAATCCTTTAATAAACGCAAGCCACCCCATAGCATAGCCTGATATCCCTAACGCCTTTTGTACTTTCTTGTAGTACATCTTGTGCCAGCTTAACATTAAAAGTCATGTCCGCATTCTGGACAAGTGTGTTGCTTAGTATACTGTGTTGTTGCTACTGGCGAATCCTTAGTAAACCATAGTCCGAATAATGTAGCAACTGCTGGATCTCTAAACATGTAACAATATTCTCCAGTAGTCTTATCTGCTGTGAAGTCATAGTCTTTATACTTCTTTTGACCGCAACCTACTAAAAACTCTCTAGCGTGTGGTAAGGGTCTAACTTTAGATCCCCATACCATTTGTCCTTGTTGATTCTTAAACGTAAAAGAATAAGTCATATCCTTTTTAGTTTCAGCTTTAACAATAACATCAGTCCAGTTGTTTAACTTTACTTTTATTTCTTCTATAGTCTTTGCCATGTTACCCTCCGAATAGCTTACCGATGATAACAAGTTGTAAGGCCAATACAAGTAACGCTGTAACAGTTCTTACTAGTTCCATAGTATGCTTTGATCTATCTAATTGTACTTCTAATTTACTCTTAGTCATACATATATTATAGCATATCACTACCACAAAGTCAACCGGATTCCTGTATAGTTTGTATCCGATTTAAATCGGATAAGCATTAATTATTATAGTTTTAATGCCGTGTATAGCACTTGTTCGTTAATGTTGCTGTATGACGCTTAAAATTGGGTACAGGTGCCTCTATAGCCGCCACAGCCCTTTAGATGATTTACGTGATTTTGTTTTATAGTAATACTTGTCATATAGATATATTGTAATACACAATAAAAATAACGAACCGAGTATGCTTAACGCTATCATAATAATCCCCTTCTGTATTATTTACAACCGCATTAGCATCCATTATCTGACTGTTTAAGTAGGGCACGTCTGGCCTTGACCGCTTTAAGTACTAACAACTTACTTGGATCATCTAGTGTACGCCATGCTGTGATCTCATCGAGTGTGCGGAGACACCCAGAGCATATAGTTTTGTTATGCGGTGACATAACACATATTTTTAAACACGGTGATTTAATCATGCTAGTACTTATGGTTTACGCTTTCTTAGTTTCATGATCATGTCTGCGGTAGCATCTAGAGGTACAAGTCCTCGCGAACTCGCAGGCTTAGTAGTAGCTTTCTTCCTATTAGTTTTCCAGAACCACTGTTGATTGGACATGCTGTATTTACATAGAACTTTAGATAAATGAACTGAAACGGTAGATTAATTTTAACTAACGTTGAACCAAGCATAGAATAACCACAGCCATATTAAGCCTATTGCTATCATATATAATTTCATTATCATTCGAAATAGTTTTCCATACTGCCTTCGCGATACAGGTCTAATGTTACACAATGTAGCCCTCCATCCCAGAAGTACCTATGTCTAAACGGAACTATGATTGGTTCAATGTTATGCTTTTCTAAAAAGTCAAACACTTGTTTATTGTAATTAGAAACACATACATGACTGTCATCTAGCATTACTACATTAACATCGAATACAGTTTCCTCAACATAGCCTACCCAATCCGTTAACCATGTTTCTACAAAATTAGTAAAGTCGTTATTATTCTCTTCACCAGCTAACCACCACTTACCTTTGTTCTTCTTTTTTAATACAGAGAACGGTTCTACTAAACTCCAAGACTGATCAGGAAGATAGCAAACGTCCCAACCCGGAAACGTATCTTTGTAACTTTGTATTTCGTTAAGTGAAATTATAGCGCCTGGCTTTAATGTATGAAAGCACCCGTCTGAATGTCCACCTATCTTAACTTGAATGAATTCTCTATCTGGATATTTAACTTTAAGTAGATCAATAACTGCTTTAGGTATTTCTTTACGATCAATATAAACTCTATTACCTACACACGTCATAGTAGGAGCATCAAACTCTAAAGCACCTTGCCCTAACAACTTCTCACCACTTACATGATGAAAGGCTTCATCTTCTGATATTATAATGTTTCGTGTTTCCTCTACTAAGTCTGAAACATCAGTACTATTATACTTTAAAAGTGTTTCCTGAATAGCAGGGTTATCTCTGCCAGTAAGCAATAGTTCATTACCCATTACTAATTGAGCATCACGAGGCTGAGCAGGAGGTCGTAGTATAGTACCTGTCCAAGCATTAGGTTGTACTCGCCAAGACTTTTCCTCGTCATCAACGTAGTCCATTATGTTCTCATTAGGGTCGAGCTCTGGTCTAATAACTTCACAGCCAAAGTCTGTTAGTACTTTTTCGTAATTCTTAAAGTCTTCTTCTGTTTCTTCTGCTATCCTAACTAAACAATCTTTTATCCTCGGGTTACCAATATCGCGATAATACTCAGGATAATATGATCTCCCTAGCATTATAGTTTTAAGCGGATGCCACTTACACCACGAGTTGTATTTGTTATTCATGTACATATTTATAAATGACTGTAGTAGTAACTCGAAAAAAAGTATAGCGTAAAATTTTTATACTCACTCTTATATACAATCTCAAACTTTAAGCTGTATAAGGGGAAGGAAATTATGTATAAGAAGAAACACATAGTAGTAAAGACTATAGTAATAACAATAAGACTTATAGTAGTAACAGTAACTATAACAGTAGTAAAACAATAACAATAGACTATAGTACTAACAAAATATATAGTATAGTATATAATAGTAACAATATATGTAGTATAGCATATAGTAAGAACATGTACGTGTGATAAAGGTATAACAAGAACGTGTACGTGTATACACAATAGATAAAGATGTAATACACACATTACACTATAAGCTATACAGTAACATGTTGATTACACTATACAATAGATAAAGGCTTAAAGGGGCCTATACAGCTAGCCATAAAAAAAATGAGACGTGGCTAGCGGCCTGTTGTAAAAATACAACAATTCTCTGCTGTATGACCACCACCCCAAGACATTTTATTTTTATTTTATTTTTATTTTTATTGGTCAATACCCACACAATCAGTAAGGGTATTTCAACATGTTGAGTATTCAGCTACACGGTCGCGACGGTTGAGGTGTGGTCTACGCCGCTCTGTAGTGTGTTATAGGTGTGTGGGTGTGGCCCTGTGTGGGCCTAATGGTATACTACTATAGTCATTAACATACTCACTAGTAGCTATAGTAGTGAGTAGTAGGGCTAGTATAACAATGTGTATGTTCATCGTATGATATGTTCACCATTACGTAGTAATGTATTAGCAATGTCTAGGTCACTCATAGTGTATAAGCCTGTATGCTTTAGTGACTGTCCTTCTGGTAACATGCTATTCATCATACTGTCTATCCACTCCTGTGATCCCTTAGGTGGCATAGGACTAAGCATCATGTTCTCTCTCCAGTACTGAGCGATCTCTTCTGGTGTAGTAAAGTATACAGGTGTACCAGTGTTCATTGATACCCATTCACTACGACTGCGATCGAACTCTACATAACGTCCAGGCTGCCAACCAAAGTGTTTCTCACGTCCTTCTTCACGTTCGTATACATACGTTCTACCTGTACGCTCCTCACGTCCTAGGCATACATCGTCTGACTCATATACTAACTTAGTGTTATGTAGTTCAGGCTTAACTTCTGATACATTATACTTGTTCACCTTATATGCTTGGCCGTCGGCTTCCCATATAGTAACCATATCACTTGTGTCAGTATCAGCTATTGTAACTGTGCCTTTAACAGTACGCTTACCGTTGTGAAACTTAACGTAATCATTTACTTTATACATACTGTACTCCTGGAGTAAGTCCGTATAGTTCTTCGCCCGGTGCCTCAACGCTTGTAACAGTACGTTCACCTGGTAAGCTGTGTGCTACTTCAAAGGCATGTTCCTTGCTCATAGCCTTAACATACACATACTCACATGTGTTAATTTTGGCCTTAGGCTCTCTGTATCCTATTTGGTATGTACCTAAGAATGAAGTGAAAAAAGGTGTACAAACCATTCCTGGTTTACCGTAAACTAAATTATTATCTAATGACATATAACTCCTTATCTTGTTGTAAAAGTATCGCCAGTAAAGATGTTAACCATCTCTTCGCCTGGTCCCATTGCCGCTGATGCTTCAAACATCATCTCGGCTTGTTGTTCCGCCCAACCCTCAGGGTTGTTTTTCTTAAAGTCTTTCATGGACTGTATGTATTCGCCGACATGTTTTTCCATATCAACAGTCTTAGCGTCCAAAGATATCTGGATAAACTCGGTAGGTATAAGACCTAAGTCTCTGAAATCGTATAAAAAGTCTTCTGGAACTACGTTATCTGACTTAGTCCAACGTACAACGCTGTCCTTTGTGTAGGTATCTTCGAACTGTTTAATGACTTCTTGCTTGGGTTTACCAACAAATGTATCATATTTTAATTCTAAGAAGAACTTTTTAACCGGTTTACCATTTTCTTTATACATATTTTATCCATTTCCTAATTGTTATATATATATTATACAGTCAAAAAGGCCAAAAGTCAACCAAAATAGCAACTCATTTGCCGATGTAAGTCATTGATAACGCTAGGTTATTCATTTATTTTCCAATACCCACACAAATAGTAAGGGTATTTCGGCCATATATTCAGCACGATGTAGTCGACTTTTACAATATCGACTACATCCTTAGCAAACTAGGGGCATAAGCCCCGCCAGATAACTCTATGAGTTAAGCAGTTTCGCCAAGATCCATGCTAGATACTACCTCTGAATTGGTTGTATCTATCATAGGTTCCAACTCTACTTGGTCCATAACAGGATTAATCTGTTCAAATAACAGTTCTGTTTGGCCCTCTAGAGGTTTGTACCCGTGATCTAACAGTACTTCGCCCCTAGTTTCAGGGTCGTTTGTGTACCTTGTTACAGTATGGCCTCTATAATGTGACAGAGTTACCTTGTGTGTATACTTTCCTTCTTTAATATTCATATAGCCTCCTCGACTTTTAGTTAATATTAATACTATTATAGCACACTTTGTGGCCAATGTCAACCAAAAAAGCATCTTATTTGCTTGTGGCCACCTTCTGACAGCAAGGATTCCACAGTCTATAAATATAGTATACAGTTATTATAACACAAAAAGGTCAATATGTCAACCGAAAAGCCCTCCAAACCTCTATGCTATGCTCCATTCTACAACGTTTACCTCCGGGCCTCGTCTAAAGAGTCACGTGTATGCTGTATGAATACCGGCCGGCACGAGCTAACTAGCAATGAAATGGATGATGTATTCAATAATCCTCTAGCACAGGACATAAGAAAGTCTATGCTAGAAGGTGAATGGCACTCAACATGTCACCAATGTAAAGAAAGAGAGGACATAGGACTAGAGTCTGATCGTCATATGTTCGATGCCTGGTATGAATCTGCTGTACATAGTGATACTATAGATCCTGACGAACCATTAGAATTAACAATGCCAGATCCTCGTTGGGCAGATATACGCCCTAGTAACCTATGTAACTTAAAGTGTCGCATGTGTTACCCCGATAACAGCACAGAAATCGCGAGGGAATGGCTCAAGTTACAAGAACCAAATGGCATTGCAAATATAACACTAGAGAACAACTTTGATAACGACGAGTTAGCGAAATTTTCACAGAGGAAGCATTACGAACTACCAGAGTTAAACAAGGTAGTCAACTTAAAGCTACTAGGGGGAGAACCTACAATACAAAAAGAAGTGTACAGTATACTAGACAAGATGGAATACAATGAACACAGTAAGGTTGATATAACAACCAATGCTTCTACACCTGTACAATTTAATAACATACAACCATACTTGAAGAAGTTTGCGCAAGTGTCATGGACTCTTAGCATAGATGGTACCGGCTCGGAATATGAATACATTAGAACACCTGCTAAGTGGGATAGGTTTGATAATGCTGTAGAACACTTACTACGGACACAATGGGGCAGGCTGAGTTCTATCGTATCGTTTCACTTCGTGTTACAAGCCTGGAACTGGTCGGCTGTATTAGACGTTATAAAGTACTGCGACAAGTGGAAAAGCGAGTTTAATAAGGATGGATCTATTCAAGGCCATTGTGAATTAGTCATACAACCAGTTGATCAGGGCTTTTTAGGGCTTGCAGTGGTCCCCTATAGTGAACGTGAGCGTATGATTAGTGTAGTCAAAAAAAGTTTTCCAAGGCGATGTGAAGAGCTGATAAAATGGTCAGACTCAATACCATATCAACCAGAGTTAGTACCAAAGTTTAGGGCATATACGGCTCTATTAGACAACCAACGTCAAACTTATTTCGAACGGGTTAATCCTCGTATATAGTAATCACTGTTTAACGTACTTGTTAAATAGATTCTTTCTAATTTAATTCAGCATTATAATTAACTTAATAAAACAACTACGAGTGTTAACGAGTAGTTAGTCTTTAGACTATGTAAAGTTCTTACTACGTATAATAAGGTTAGCATTTAGTATTAGTAAGGAGTTAACGCTATTTTTTGTTGCTATTATTAAAAATCTGTCTGTAATGCTTACACTCATACTGAACATAGTGCTTACATTAAACACTTGACATTCAAACGTGTTTATGTTATAGTATAGTAAGTTAATAATAAAAGGAGTTATATGAGTCAGATTAGCAGTAGGATACAAAAGGTTAAAGTCACTTGTACTGATAATGGCAATACCGTTGATGCTGTTGTAGATAGATTCAAGCCCAAGGAGTACATGAGTATTTTTATGGCTTCACAGCGAATACAGTTAAAATATAATGCTGGCTACGGTAAAGTTTATGTTGGATCAGCTTATGGTATGGAGTTTACTGCTTATAGTAAAGATATCTATGAGGAATAATCTTAGCATAGTTTACAGTCCTAGAGCAGATCTTTATACGTTAATATGGACATTATTAGGGAGTTCTTATGAATAATATAGTTAAGGCAGTTATGATTACTGTTGCTGTTATAGTTGTTTATGTTATATCCTTTGACTTGTTAAGTTAACTTTAAAAGGGCAAAAAAATTAGGCTTCGCCCTAATATGTGCCGCTCCCCTCTATACGGAATAAACATACTATATTGCTACCAGCTAAAAAAATTTTTAACTCCGTTTTTATGTGCCGCACCTCCCGAATTGCTTAAATATGACTATGTTAGATAAAGACTTTATACGAAATAATGTTACACTATACATAATGACTATTCCTGCTGGTGCAGGTGGTGCTTTCTTGGGTTATTTACAACAACTTTACGTAGGTCATGACAAGGATAATGCTATTGTTGAACCTATAGATATAAAAGACTTCCCTCATAACAATCATTGGGATTCAATTGGAGCAGGCTATGAATATAAGGATATGCCTCTTATTCCTGATTGGGAACCTGGTTTCGAGGAACTGTTTATTAAAGGTAAGGATAAGCAGGATATAATAAACAATGATATTAATAGACTTTCTAATAGAATTAATAGTGCTGTTTCCGAAAGAATACAACAATTTGGCGTTGAAAGTGCCTATAACTTTTTTATGCCTTGCCACATATTTCCACACGATTTCGCTATAGACTTGCGATTAATGTTCAAATATGTAGAGCATACACTAGCAGTTACAGGCGATTTAGATACAATTAAGTATGCTTCTCAATTAAAAAGTGCTAAATCTCCATTATGGATGGAAAGAAACAAGAATAAAATAAAAGATAAAGCAGAAGATGTTTATAAAAATATACAATTAGCAAGTCCTTTAACTAATATTGACTATAAAAAGATCTTTATTGATATAGATAAAGATGAAATAAAGAAGTTTTTAACAAGTACAATAGATATTAAAGAATTTAATAACGATAAACTAGAGACTATATGCGAAATGATTAAGACATATACACAAGTTAATAAGGAATTAATAGCATGACCGCGATAGTATGTAAGTATTTAGAGCATGGAATGATGATAGAACCTAACGGTAGTGTTAAGCCTTGTTGTCGTTACACAGGCAATAGTGAATACGTAGATAATCCTATTGAATTCAAAGAGTTATATAGTACGCCTAGAGATAACATGGCTAATGGTATATGGGATAATGGTTGTTTACGCTGTAAAGTAGAAGAAGACTCTAGTAATACTAGTATGCGAACAAGCAGTCTATTACCATATGATAAGTTTAATCGTAGTGTTAAGCCGAACTCTCCAGAGATAAAAGGAGTGTTGACTTACTTAGAAATAACAACAGGACGCTACTGTAACCTTAAATGTCGTATATGTGACCCAGTATTAAGTACAAGTTGGGATGAAGACTTAGAAGCATCGGATCATTTGGTTAAATGGTTTTATGGTAACAATGAAGCCTGGGAACAGGATAAGGCAATACCTAAGACAATAGACACAATGCTTAACTTATCTAAGGACGACTGTAAATACTTAAATGAAGTTAAAGTAACAGGTGGTGAACCATTCCTTAGTGAATACCTAGCAGAGTTCCTACAACGCTTAGTTGATTGGGGTTTTGCTAAGAACATTACATTAGACATCTTTACTAATGCTACATTCATTCCTAAAAACAAATATATTAAAAACTTTAATAAGTTTAATACAGTATTCCTTAATATGTCCTTAGATGGCATAGGCAAACGTGGCGAGTTTATGCGTAAGAAGAGTAATTGGAGTAAGGTAGAAGAAGCTGTTGCTTGGTACTGTAAACTACATAACGAAAATAAAAACATATATATTGGCGTATCGCACACACAAAGCCTCTATAATGTGTTATACTATAGAGAGTTTATAGATTGGTGTACTATGTATATAGATAAAAGCATATTAAATGATAAAGAGTCATTCTTTCTTAATACAGCACGATTAAGCGAACCGTCACACCTAAGTGTATATTGCTTAAATAATAAGCAGAAGACTAGGTTATTAGAATTGATTGATGAGGATTTTAACTCATTTAATTTTGCTGATGAAGGAGTAAGTAGCAAGTGGCAAAATCAAGTATGGCATTCTTTAACAGAATTAAAGAATAGTTTACAAACGTTAGACCTTGCTCATATAATGGATTCTTTAATCACAACGTCAGCACTAGCGAACTTTAATAAACACGAGCGAGTAGTAGATGTAGTAAGACAAGAGAATTGGGAAACGGTATTTCCTAAATTAAAGGAATTTTTAAATGAGTAATTTATTAGTACTAGGCTGTAGCTATAGTCATTTAGGTCATCACATACAGTATGGCATAAGATATAATAGTTATACTATACAATTAAAAGAACAATTAGGATTTAATAAATTAATTAATTTAGCAATACCAGGAGCAAGTCCTAGCACGGTTAATAGAATATTATTACAATACTTAGATAACCCCGTACACGGCTATCCTGACTTTGTGTTTATACAATGGCCAAATGCTAATAGAAATGAATATTTTACTGACGTGGTTAGTAATAAAGAAAACGTAAGTTATATTGCTGACGACGGTGTTATACATTTAAACTGGAGTGAAGATAAACAACCTAACTTCTCTAACAGTACATGGGCAAGTACTACTAATGGAATAGATAAATCATTAATTAACGCCCACAATAAATTATATATTAATAAAGCACAACAATTAATTAATTTATATAAAGAAGTAGGTATCGCAGAACAATATCTAGGTAATTTAAAGATTCCTTATGCTTATGTTGAAAGCGATGAACTACTATGTAAAGATCATTACGATGTTTCTGCATTTAATTATGCTCAACACCTATGCCATAAGCAGTTCTTTATACCTGGCGTAGGTATACAACGAAATAGTCCAACGTATGCTAATGATGATTACAAAGATAAACACCCCGGAGCAAAGAGTCATAAAAAGTTTGCCGAGGCTATAATACCTAAATTAACGGAAATACTAACATGAAATGGGCACAAACAAAACCAAAAAAGGTTCAAATTTATGCTACACCTAGATCGGGTAGCAATTACTTACATGATATAATTATGTTATATATGGACGCTTGTCCTAAATGTGCTGATAACCCCATGTGGACTGGGTCACCATTTTCTTTTAATAATGATGAGTTGATGGGTTTAGACACACCAGAACAAATTAGGCAGGCAGTCTGCAATAAAATGGAAGCACTTGTAAATGGCAAAACTAATGCCGCTGTCTGGAAAACACACCCGGGTGAAATGGAAGACGAAATCTTCAAAGATATGGATGATTTGAAAAAAGTAACGATGAATTTAGCTCAACATAATATTGTTTTAACTAGACGTGATATATGGAGTACTGTACTGAGCGCCACAATTGCTAGACATAAACTAGAATGGCTGCCGCCGTATAATGATACTAGCAAAATACATATAGATCCAGAGTTTTTTGAATTAGTATGTAAGAGTGTTATAGAAGGTAATTATATGACTTTAGCAAATAACCCACACAATATAAAGGCTCAAGATTTGCTGTTTTATGAGGATGACATAGTAGGACGGACACCGAAAGAAATATTTGGCTCTTTATCTATATGCGATACTTTAACTGAGGAATTACCAGAGGTTGACGAAGTAATAGTCCATACCGGACAACATTATGATCAATTAAAAGATAACAACTCAAAAGCACCTGATAAAAAAGATATTGTTTCTAATTATGACCAACTATATGAACTAGCAACAAAAATACATAAGAAATATGAAATTGATGGTTTATCGGACTTAATGACAATAGATCAAAACTGTATGATAACAGATATAAATTTGGAGAGTTATAGATGACCCTTCAAGGAACAATAATAGATATAGAAGTATAATAAAATGAGAGAATTTAGCATAATACAACACGGTGCGGGGAAGAACTTTCTCGGAGCATTACAAACAGTAATTAAAGGGAAAGAAACTGTAAAAAACATCGAAAAACAAATAGATACTAATAATTTGTTTGACGGTATATACTTGCCATTCCATTTTAATCCTAATTGGTATGATAGAACTGACTGGAATAAAGAATTACTTGAGTGCCAAAGCATTTGGCGTAAATACTTAGGAAATAGGTATGAGAAACATCGAGCTCGGAAAGAAATCATAGATAGATTAAATGTGTCTTACAAAGGAACATTCATATTAGACGCTAGTCTTCCAGGCATACCGCATTACGGTGTTGTATGTATTTTAGATAATGTTGATCAAAGAATAGAATTAAATAATCTAGCAAACTATAAAAAGAAAGACGAATTTAATAGAAGTGTACACGAAGCTGAACAAACTCTCATTCATTCTTGGGAAACTGAGAACATGAATCACTATAAAGCTGATTACACTTATGACTACACTAGTTTATTTCATGAATTGGATCCTCGTTTGATAACTGAGATAGTAGAGCGTACTGAGGATACATTTAAAGTAGAAAGCCCGGTGACTATAGGAGATATTACTACATTGATAGCAAAATATCATAGGAAAAATTGGGAAATATTAGAACTAGGAAATCTTAAACATGAGTAAAACATTTTGCCCGATACCTTGGAACTTCCAAGCAGTTAGAAACAATGGAGACATTAGAATATGTTGTCAAGCCAATGTGACTAAGAATCAGGGCGTAGTAAGACACCCAGACGGTACCAGTTTTAATGCTGGCCGTGATAACTTTGATGATGCCAAGAACGCTGACCTAATGAAGATAGTTCGTAAAAATATGTTAGCAGGTCGTTGGAGTGAGGAGTGCGGTCGCTGTAAATCTGAAGAAGAAGCAGGATTACAAAGCCGAAGGTTGTACGAATTAGAGCATTGGGAATATGATTACGAGTCCGCTGTTCGTGATACAGCACCTGACGGTAGCATCACAGTTCGCAACCAGTATTACGATTTACGTTTCGGAAACTTATGTAATCTAGCCTGTAGGATGTGTGGCCCAACTGATAGTCACACATGGTACGAACAATGGCTAGGGTACCACGGAGGAACAACGTACGAAGATACACACGGAACCGTGGAACTTAAACGTAATGCTAAAGGAAGGTTAGAAACAACTGACTATGATTGGCATAATTCAGAAACATTTTGGGAACAAATGGAAAAGAATATTCCTTATATTGAACATGTTTATATGGCAGGCGGCGAACCGATGATGATCGAACGTCATTATGAATTCTTACAGAGATGTATTGATTCGGGGTGTGCTAAAAATATAATGATTGAATATAATACGAATATGACATCACTTCCACCTAGAGTATTAAAAATGTGGGAAGAATTTAAACAAATAAGAGTCGGTGCTAGTATAGATGGAATGGGGCCGATGATAGAATACCAACGTTGGCCAGTTAAATGGCGACAGGCAAAAGCAAACTTAGAAAAGTTAGATAATTTACCTAAGAATGTTGTTGCCTGGATTGCCTTTACTGTTACAGCATATAATATATTTCATTTACCTGAATTTATGATGTGGAAATTAAAAGAATCAGGATATAAAAAGATTAATTCAAGTAGCAGTAAGCCTGTTATAACACATCACGTAGCTCACGGTCCTAAACGTGCTAATATTAGATTATTAAATAAAGAATTAAAACAAGATGTCCACGAACATTACAATTATTATAAAGATAAATTAGATAAAGATACAACAATAGATGACAATGTTAAACAAAAGTTTAATAAAATATTAGATAGTGTAACAAACTATATGGACGCTGAAGACTATTCAGATAAAATGCCTGAATTTATTAAGTTTACAAAGTACTTAGACCAAGAAAGAAAACAAAACATATTAATGGTTACACCGCAGTATAAGGAACTGTTTGATGGACACTAAAAAAAGATCTATTGTTAAAACAATATCATGGAGAATTATTGTTATAGTTCTTTTAACAATAGTAAGTTATATTATAACAGGTAATTGGGAACAGACTGGTTGGTTTGTTGTTTCTTTATTTGGTATGGCTATTTTGTATTATATTCATGAACGAGTATGGGATAAAATAGAATGGGGCAAAGAATGACATGTTTATTGAACTAGATAAAATAAAACAATTAGAAGTAGAATTATCTACATACTGTAATGCGGCATGCCCTGGCTGTAGTAGACATTATTGGGGAACCAGTGATAAATTACCCAATTTAATTGAAGAACATCTAGATGTTGACATAGTAACAAAAGTAATTAAACAAATACCTAATATAAACGAATTAGAAATACACCTATGCGGTAATCTAGGCGATCCGTTAATGAACCCTAGGATACTAGAAGGTATTCAGACATGGGTGGACTTGGGTGTTAGTAAAGTGTTTATAGATACTAATGGTGGACTTAGAAGCAATGAGTTTTGGCAAAAACTCGCAAAGATACCTAGAGTTGACTGTACATTTAGCATAGACGGACTAGAAGATACTAATCACATATACAGAGTTAATGTAGATTGGACAAAACTTAAACAAAACTTTACAACGTTTATTGAAGCAGGCGGCAAGGCAACATGGAAATGGCTAATATTTGAGCATAACAAACACCAAACAACAGAAGCTAGTCAATTAGCAAAGTCTTATAGGTTTGCTAGATTTGATTCTAGAATGAGCATGAGACCACCACCTGCATTATACAAATCATTAAACTCGCATCCGGGTGCTAATGGAGTTAAATATACAACTGCACAAGCAGAAGATATACGAGCAAACACAGTTGATGTAGTGACAAACGATCAAGCCATAGGTTGTAAATCCTTAGAATTAAGTAGAATTTATTTAAACGGTGAAGGACGAATATGGCCTTGCTGTTATACTAGTCAACGTTATTGTAAAAGCCACATCGGTTATCCAGAACAATTTAAAACAGATAATCCTTATTTGTTTAATCATTATAATAAAGGATTTAACTTAGCAGAAAAGAATACACTACAGTTTATATTACAACATGGTGTATTTGAACAGTTTAAGGAGGAATGGGAAAAGAAAAGTGGTTGTGAATATAAAGTATGCTGGAATGTATGTAAGGGCAATGCATGGACAATGAATAACCACATAGAGCAAGAAGAGGCCTGGGTAGCAGTATGACTATAGGACATAATACCGAACTTAAAGCACACGCTGATCATAAGTGGCGTTCCGAATATCCCGATGAATTAACAAAATACTTCTCTGTAGCCGAATGTCATGAAGATATGTTTTCAGAAGATGAATTAGAAACACTAACAGATTTTATGTACAATAAAACAGATGAGTGGATGCTAGGAAACACTAGTGGATTGCTAATGACAGCAGGGAACTTTGACGAATTAGTTAATATCCTAAAAGAAAAGTTATCACAGTATATTGATTTTGACATTGTTACTAGCGTACAGGGTAATTTCTTTCACACACCGCACCAATACGGTATACATACTGACATGCCAGAACGCGGTGCTTGGGAACATCAAAATACACCCTACAAGAGTGTATTAATCCCACTATACTTACAACCAGACACTAGCAACTGCCGTATAGTATTCTATGATCAACGTATAGCAGATGTAGGCACAACATTAGATCACGGCTCAACTGTGCCTACTTCGCACTACGACTCCTCAACAGATTATACTGCTATTAAGGATGTGTACGATGTTAATCGCAGACCTACTGTTATTGGTGATGAGAAAATGAAACAAAAAGAGATGGCCAGGATAGGAATAACTGATAAAGAATACCATAAAGGACTAACAATTGAAAGGGATTTTAAATGGTCACCGGGGTCGTTACTTGTATTCGACACCGCGCAAGTACACGAATCTACCGCAGGTAATTTTATTATGAAAGGTGGCGTGAGGATATCGTTTATGAGGACACTATGAAAAACTTTTGTTATATCCCGTTCAGAGAACTATATATAGATCATAATTCGGGCGACACTACACCCGGATATAAGTCTTGCTGTATACAAACAGATAGTTACAAGGGAACACCTCTTAGCGGATCGAACAACTGGTTCCATACTGATGAGGGATTAAATAATATACGGCATGAGTTTCTAACAGATACTAGGCCGTCGAGCTGTGTGTCATGTTGGAAATTAGAAGACAGTGGATCTATATCTAAAAGGCAAGAATCAAATAAATTATATAAAGAACGCAGAATAGATCCTTTTGATACTCCTGTATTAGAAATAATAGATGTGCGTCTTTCGAATAAATGTAACTTACAATGTAAGATGTGTTACTCCGGCAACAGTGACCAAATAGCAAAGAATATAGTATCAGCTACAGAGGCAGGCGTTTTAGATATTCAATTTGCTAAGGATGAAAATGCTGTATATTACAGTAGTGTTGGTTATATTGATCCTGTTAAAGGCTTATATGAATTTATTTTAAACAATGAGAATATTAAAGAAATAAAATTTGCTGGTGGTGAACCGTTTGTAATGCCAGAAGTAGAAGAACTATTAATAAAACTAATCAAAGCGGGCCGCACAGACTTACATACGTTCTTCTTAACAAACTGTACTACAGTGAAAACTTATGTCTTAGATATACTTAAACAATTCGATAGTGCCAGTATCGGCTGTAGCATAGATGGTGTAGACAAATGGATCGAATATCAACGCTATCCAGTAAGATGGAAATCAGTAAAAAGAAATTACAATATATTATTAGAGCACGGAATAACAACTTCTATTACACCGTGTTGGAGTCATTTAAATTTGTTCGGAATCGTTGAGTTTTTCAACTGGATTAAAGAAGATAATATCACTTGTAAAATCGAATGGAATGATATCGACTATCCTACCTGCCTTAATTGGGAACTAATTCCGATGAAGTATCGAACTAATCTAATAGAACAACTAGACAACTTTGCTTTCCCCACAAATGTTAGCAACAGTTACCATACACTACTTCATCGGATAAAGAATGATGTACGGGAAATTACTAACCAAGAACGCCGTGAACTATATACGAGTGTTCAACTATGGGATTTTAATAACCCCATTAAGTATCGAGATATGTTTCCGTGGGCAAAGGAGTTATTAAATGAATGATTTAAAATGGAGCAACTACGATTTTAGTAAAGTCCCCTTTGACGATTTAGTTAGAGTAGGACAACGAACTATGCTGTATAGAGATATGTTTTCAGTTAGTTGGTTACTAGGACGTTTTTGTAACTACAAATGTTCTTACTGTTGGCCGTATGCTAGAAGTGATAAGAAAGATTTCAGGCCTACTGAGTTATGTTTAACAACAGTTGATGAGATTAAGCGCCAAGCACGTGAACGTGGATTTAACAGTTTTCACTTTAGTTTAAGTGGAGGTGAACCAACGTTCCATCCTGGCTATTTAGATATAATGAAACACTTGGCAGATGACGTAAGCAACACTAATTTTACTAGTGTACACATGACTACGAACATGTCGAGAAATATGAAATGGTTTGAAAAATATGTCAAAATTGTATCAGCGTTCCATAGAGCCAGTATTACAGCCTCATACCACAGGGAACACGTTAACACACAAGAGAAACGAGAAGACTTCGCCGATAAACTTTGCTTCGTCCAGGAACACGATGTCCAAGTCACAATTAACCAAGTTATGGTTCCCGAATGGTTCGAAGACCTATGGGAAGAATCGTTATATTTCCACAATAGAGGTATTAACGTTACGCTCAAGCCTCAATCAGATCCAACAGCGTCTAAGGTTGTCGACGGTTACACTAAAGACATGCTTGAAAGGTTACACAACGGAATGCCACAGCGGGCATTTACTGAATCTAAAAATATAAATGTAGAAAGACCCACACCTACATTTATGAGAGCACCTGATCCTATATATAAAAACTTTGGTGAGGAGAGTGTGCCACAACACTTCCAAGTAGAGTTTAAGGATAGTAATCATAAGGAATGGTACATGGATCAAGCAGAAAGATTTAATGCTTTTAACTTTAATAAGTTCACCGACTGGGAATGTAGTTCAGGGTATCGTAGTATTATTATTAGAGAACCGGATGGTAGTGTAAAAAGAAGTTACAGTTGCAAGGATGTACCGTTAGGAAACATTGAAACAGGCTTTAAGTTGTTTAGTAAACCTATGCCTTGTATTAGTCCTTCATGTGTTAGTTCAGCAGATAGTAAGATACCTAAACGAGCACCAGGAACTAAATTACCATTGTTTCCGGGAGACACTAGTTATGAGTGAGAGGAAGGACTTACCAGAATCAATAATAGATATTAGCACAGAAGACTACGGCTTAACTATACATAATATAAATGACGCAGGAATGGGTCTTAGGATTAAGGCAGGTGACCCAACGTATCCTAAGTCATTGGCTATACTATCTGTAGCTGATAAAAATAACGATAACAAATTAGTAGTTAAGGCATCTGGAGAAGTTGTTGTATTCAACGAATTTGATGCCAACAGTATAGTAACAAATCATATAGCATTAAAACCTACTAGGTCTGGCAATTTACCATTTCCAGCATTACCTGGCCAGGTAATGTATTGTTCCGACACACAAGATCTATATTTCTACAACGGTCTCAGCTGGCGGAGAGTAATTAGTGAGCCAGTAGATGAAACATAGAATAATAGAATGCCAGGAACAACTTCAAGACTTTGACAAGTATGTCTGTGCTATAGGTCTACCTCAACTTATGAATGCTACTGAAAGTTCTTTGCGAAATGAGATACAAACTCGACATCCAAAGAATCACTTCAAACTATTTGAATTAAATCCGCATAGAGATATTAAATTATGTTATTCGATTGCTCCATACGGTGCAGGTGGCAGTTTTTTAGGAGTGCTTCAGGAGTTAGCAAAAGGTGAGATCGAAATTGAGGCTATCAGCCCCGAGAATAGAAAAATCAACTTATGGGACGATATTTACGGGCTTAATTTTAAAGAACTTACAAAAAATCCAATACACGGACAAAAACGAACAGCAGACTTAGAACAGGATGTTATGGACTTAGTAAACAGGCATACCACGTGGGAGCAGACCTGGTCTAAATTTATATCATTTGTATTGCGTTTTACAGAAACCCACGAGCTACAAGTCCACACTGATCTATTAACATTGCCATTTTTTGTTGAAACAGAATGTGTCTTTTTCCTCGATATGGATATCAAAACATTTGTTTGGACCCATTTTTTAGCATCATTGAAACATGCAGCCAACGGAGATCTGGGCGGAAAGACTGTTCGTAGGTTTATGGATAATAGTAACAAAACACCACCGGTCCCTATACACAGTATTTCAACTAATCTCGAACGATGTAATACTGAATGGAAGATATATTGTATAGCTAGAAAATACGGAATGAAGCCGAAAATTAAGATAAGTTACTCAGAGTTGATTATTGATCAAGATTATAATACTGTTAAGCGATTCCTACAAGCAACTACCGGGGCAGACACATCTGATAATATGATATCAACGTGTCAAGATTTATTAAAAAGATACCACGATACAAATCTTAAAATAATGAAAAACTGGCACCTAGTGAGCAACAAAGTATTAACGTCACATAAATGGAGCACTTTGGATGAATGATAACCATCTTTATATATGTACAGTTCCTGCGGGTGCTGGTAAATCTTTTTTAGGATACTTACAGGCATACTATCGAGATATTGTTCCGTATAAAGAAGAAGCCGACTTCCCCATAGGAAATATCTGGGACGAAGAGAAACCATTTAATGTGTGGCACTTACAACAAGATATGCCTATGATGTCATTACCTCTGCCCAGAGCCACTGGATTTGATGTTGTTAAGAGTCAAGAACTTTACAGGGATCTGTCCAAAAATATTATAACAAATACTATGTTGCTCCAGCATACTTTCCCGGTTGGTATAGAACAACAATGGAAGCATATTACTCACGAAATTGCAGTAAATGTTGAGGACATCGAGACACAGGAATTTGTTCAAAAGTTAGCTCGAGTAAAAGGCCATATAAAAAACAACGAAGAATGCTTGAACCCTAATAAAATATTAGATCACGAGTACCTTAATAGAATATTTAAAATAAACGAAACAGCATTTGAATTGTATCCGCCCAACACTATGATATCATATAAGAAGTTTTTCTTTGAGATTAATAACAATGAAATAGAAAAGTTTCTAATAAACACGTTACCTTATAACGATATCAATCAAGAACGATTAGACCCCATATGTGAAATGATCAAAACATATACAAAACTTAATAAGGAATTGTTAAATGAATAATGCCCCTGTAACAATGAGCATTATAACAGAAGGCGCAGGAACTCACTTTTTAATGTTCCTACAGCATATGATCATGAGCGAACAAGAATACAAGCTGGGACAGACACCAATCCACTCAACTAAGCAAGATTTTAAGAATAGATGGGACACATGGACACATGGACTTGAATTTAATACACCCGGGCCGGCTAAGAAGAATATAACGTTGGGCGGCACATCGTGGAATGATCAATACAATATAGAAACAACAGAAGAAAGACTGAAATACTTTGATGATATAATAGCAAAGGATGGAGCAATACACTTTGGTGTTATACATTCTTATCCTACATGGTTAGAGGACCATTTCAGTAACATTAATATAATATTTCACCTAGGCTCGACAGACGAAATGGCAAAGAAGTTTTATAGACTATTTCAAATAAAGAACGGCCATGTTCCTGATTATGATCCAGACCAATGGACGACCAATAACAAAGCAGTACGAAAGAACTTACCTCTTTGTACGATAGAAGCTGATGACTTATACACATTTTGTTACAGAGAAACAGTTAGGAAGTTTATTAACTTTACACTATCTACAACTATAAGCGAAGCACAACTAGATACTTTACAGTATTGGATTGACTTATACTCCACCCGAAACGACGAATTACTGTCAAATTTCGCCAAAACGTAGGCCAAAACGTAGGCCAAAACCAAAAAAAGATTGAAAATGTAGTAGTATCAATGACTTACCGTGGCAAATAAGATGCTTTTTTGGTTGACTTTTGGCCTTAATGAGTGTATAATACATAGTATAGTTAATAAAAGATAAGGAATAAATTATGTTAGAACAAGCAATTAAACACTTAAAAAAAGCAATCAAGAAAGACTACATTAGGTTCGCTACGCGAAACGGCAAGGAACAACTAAGTGGTTATATGTTAGACCAAGTTAACAACTTTGATGAACAAACTACTGTTACAGAAGGCAGTAAGTATATCAAAATTATTAGAGATAATACTGTTTGGGGATTCGTTGTTAAGGCAGACTTTAAACATTTTAAAAAAGGTGATATCCTTAAAGCGGCGGGTTGGAATGCTCCTGCTTTAAACAAGGCACGTGGCAACATATTAGACGGTGGCTATACAGTTCGTTGGACTGGCCCACTTTACTTGAAATAGGAGACTGTATGAATTTATATAAAATGGAATCTTGGCAAGTAATACAAAAACTTAGATCTGATAACAGTAGAATATTTAAAGAAACTGTTATACTAGGTGAGATTGGTTCTGAGAATGAAGTATTCTTTGCTGGTGCTAAACTAACGCTAGATAAACTTGTTACATTTGGTGTTAAACAAGTTCCAGAAAAAACTGAGAACGAGGGTGTAGGCCTTGTTTGGACTGACTTTGTTACAGAACTAGCAACTCCTTTACAAAATAGAGAACTAACAGGACACGATGCTAGGGACAAAATTATTGAGATTATGAACAGGGCTACAATCGAACAATGGAACGATTGGTATAGACTTATTCTTATTAAAGACTTTAAATGTGGTACAAGTGAAAAGACTATTAACAATGTAGCCAAGAAAGCAAAGGCACCACAGTATATTATTCCTACATTTACTTGTCAGTTAGCACATGATTCTGCTAACCATGAAAAGAAAATGAGTGGCACTAAGCAAATCGAAATTAAGCTAGACGGAGTAAGAGTTATTACTATTGTTAAAAGTAAAGCAAATGGTGGTACTGTTGAAATGTTTAGTAGAAATGGCAAACAGTTTAATAACTTCGATCACATATGTGAGGAAATTAAAGCAGTAGCAGACTTTGATGAGGACATGGTATTAGATGGTGAGGTTATGAGTGATAACTTTCAAGATTTAATGAAACAAGTTCATAGAAAGAGTTCAGCAGGAGCAATAGATGCCGTGCTATACTTGTTTGACCTAATTCCTTTAGCAGACTTTAAAAAAGGTTTGTGGAACATATCCCAAAACTTGCGAAGTAAAAGCATTAAAGACTGGGTTGAATCAAACAGCGAAGCACTTCCTCATGTTAGTGGGTTAGAGTGGGAAGATGTTAATTTGGATACGCCAGAGGGCGAAGCAAGGTTTACAGAGATTAACAAACTAGCAGTTGAAGGTGGTTACGAAGGCGTAATGATTAAAGACATTGAAGCAGGTTATACTTGTAAGAGGAGTCATAGTTGGTTAAAGATGAAACCTTTCATTGAAGTATCATTAACTGTTATGTCAACTGAAGAAGGCACAGGTAGACTTGAAGGTAAGTTAGGTGCTTTAGTTTGTGAAGGTACAGATGATGGCAAAGATATTAAAGTTAATGTTGGTAGTGGTTTAAGTGATGCCCAAAGAGATAGTTTTTGGGAAGACAAACAAGCATTAATTGGGCAAGTAGCGGAAGTTAGAGCCGACGCTGTTACACAGAACCAAGACGGAACATTTAGTTTAAGGTTTCCAAGGTTTAAAACTTTTAGAGGCTTTGAAGTAGGGGAGAAGCTATAATGACTGAAGAAGTAAAAATAATAGACGGAACTTATAAAAAAGATGATCCACACAAGGACATAGGTAAGCAAAAGTTTAGAGTTAGGCAGTATTATAATGCTCAAGTTACATATGATGTAATTGCTACCTCTAAAGAAGAAGCCGAGAAGGCTGTAATCGAACTAGGTGGCATAGAGGAAATAGTATGGGAAGAAGGTTTTAGTCCAGATACTCCTTTAGAAGTGTATTCCTCAGACTTTAACTTTGCTGACACTTCGTCATCAGAAAAAATTGCTGAATGTGTTCCTTATGAAGATGTTGACATTGAAACTAACGAGGAGTTTCTAAACTACGAAGATCATGAATGGTCGAAAGATGAATTTAGATGGAAAGATTATGACAAGCAATAATTTTAAATTTTTAATGTTTAGTTGTTTAACTATAGACGAACACTCGATACTTGAGCAGTATTTTAGTCCTGAAGATGAACGATCTACTTTTAAAAATGTGCCAATGAATCTACATTCGTCGGTTATACAACTGTTAAATACAATGCCCATTCAAAGGAAAAGAATTAGATATAGAGGACCTAGACCTAAGAACTTATGGATGAACGACTGTACTAAAGCGATGGCTGAACGGTTTTCAGTTTACATAGAGGAGTAAGAAATGGATTTAGAAAAAGCAAAAGAAATAATTGAAGCAGTAAAAATGACCTGCCTCGAAGAGATTGAAATTCTAGAAGAAGGTGTTGAAGTTACTGATGGTACTGAACAACTTAATGAAGGCAGAGCTGAAATGTCTGTGGGTATTTTAAGATTAATTAATAAGGTTGAAGCATCATCAAAGAAGAATTACGGATTTGATTCACCTGAATGGAAGAAGATGATAAAAGCCAACGAAGCCCGTACTGAAGAGTCAGCTACTAAGAATAGTGCCTGGGCACCGGGCGCCATAGATAGAATAGAACCAGATGCTTAAAGTTAAAATAAATGATGTAGGTGGCGAAGTAGTTAAGAAAGACGCCAGGTATACAGTTACTGATAATACTTCTCTTAAAAACCTCGTTGTAAGTTCTACAAGTCTTAAAGCAAATAGATCTACTAATGGACATAAACACGAAGGACAAGAAGAAGTGTATATGTTTATTAAAGGCAACGGTTGGATGACAATAGATGACGATAGGTTTTTGGTTAAAGAGGGCGAAATGGTTCTGATTGAGGACGGAGTGTTTCATAAAGTTGAAGCAGGACCAGGTGGTATTTATTTTGTATGTGTATTCGATGGCGGAAGACACACTGAAGAAGAATCATGAGTTTTAACAGTTTAAAAAATAATCCCAAAGATGTCGTAAGGGCATTAAATGAAACTGACAAGTTAGTTGCTAAACTTAAACGACTAAAAGAAAGTAAACTCAAATAGGATACTAAAATGGAAAGATTCTTTATAGGTGACACACACTTCGGGCACGAAGCTGTATATCATTTTACCCACGAAGATGGTAGACGAGTTAGAAATTTTGCTGACAACTCTGAGGAAGGTGATGCTGTCATGGTCGAGAGATGGAATAGTGTTGTTAAACCACACGATAGAGTTTATCATTTAGGTGATGTAGCATTTCCTAGAAGGAAGTTAGCTATACTTGAACAACTAAATGGTAATAAAGTTCTTATAAAAGGTAACCATGATCAATTTGCTGTAAAAGATTACATGAAGTATTTTAAAGACATTCGTGGGGCATTTGAACTCTATAAAATGATATTAACACATATCCCTGTTCACCCGCAACAGTTGTTAAGATTTGATGCTAATATACACGGACACATACATGATCAAGTTTTGCCTGATCAAAGGTATGTTAATGTATCAGTTGAGCAAATAAATGCCACACCGATATCACTTGATGAAGTTCTATACCGGAGAGAGAATGAACAAAAATAAAATACTAATCTACCAGATGATGACTCTTTTAGTAGTGCTAGGGGCATTATGTTTTACAACACAAGCCAAAGCTGATTGGCCAACTGGAAAGGCATACGGATATAATTGTGCTAGAACAGGGTCTTGTAATGTAATAATAGAAAACCTAATCAAAGAGCCAGTATTGTTTGTAGGTAAAAGTTCCTTTGATGGTACTAACAGGGCAATTAATATAGCAGGCAACGGAAGCTATACTCCTACAAATATGTCCGGAGTATGGGGAGAAACCTGGACAGTAGATGACTACTATCCGTTGTACCAGTGTGCGATGAATACATGTGACAATTTACAATGGCGATCTTATTTTGATAATATACTGTATGCTCCGAGTGTTGACGAAAACGGTGGCGACAAGATGGTAATACTAAATCCAAAGAATAAAGAATTAGGATATCCAGTTAACGGTGGAATGTATGCTCCTTATAGACACGCCTATGACATATCTCATTTACTACAATCTAATAACCTTACAAATTTAAAAGAAGGATTAATAGATGGAGCAGACGGCAAATGGCTTAAAGAATTACAAGCCGGTACATTTATCTATAGACAGGCAAATGGTCAAGAAGACTATCAGGGATTTTCTAATTCTTTAGGTAGATTTTATCCCACAATCATACCGCTAATAGAAGCACACATTGTATTACAAAGAAATAAGATGTACTCACCTGAAGAGTTTAATCTAGTACACAACTGGTTAGAAAAGAGAGTATGGGCATTAGAGCAAGGGCCGATGAACGGTACAATTGGTAGTCGCTGGAACTGGAAACCGTTTCACGAAGCAGGCAATCACGAAACAATTAACAAACAAGTAGCAAATATGCTCTGGGGAATTGCTGATGATAATGAAACATATTTTACAGCAGGAGTAAATGGCTTTGAGGATTTCTACAGTACAATGCGAAACGACGGAACGTTTAAGAATGAACACAGAAACGGTGATGGCGGCAACTATGGAATATCAAGCGGCAACGAAGTTGGGCAATCAATGGTAGTTATGGCAATAGTGTTACACAACCAAGGCATTGACATTAGGAAAAAATACCCTAAGATTGAAAAGTTTGTACAATGGGCATCTGAAAACTATAAAGACCCTAAGGTAACTGGACTGGTCACAAACGGAACTTATAGCAACAGTGAACTGCGATTTATGGGTGATGATCCACAGGAACACAATACACTAGGATGGATGTTTTTATGGGATCAAGTGTTCAAAACTACCTATTCTAAGGATTTTGATGTTTATGAGAAGGTTAAATCGCTAATTACGTTCGGTATTACCTCTCCTAACACAATAAACATAGATTAATCAAATAAAATGGTTGACTTATAACAAATAGATGCTATTATAGTACTATACAAACAACAGAAAGGCACCATATGTTTATTACAACAATTGAAGTACAAAACGGCTTAAATACTGAGTCACTTGAATCATGGGACGGAAACACCGAATCTGAGAGTGTTAACCGTGCTATAACGTCAGCTGAAGCACAAAATGTAACAGCCGACACTATTGTCTCTATCACTACTAAACAAGTATAACTAGAGATTTATTTTTACATTTAGCTAGAGGAAATAGCAATGAGTAAACTTACACAAGACCAATTAGAACGTAAAACAACTGAACTAGAAGATTCAGCAACCAAGGCTGTTTATGAACTACAATTAGGAAAAGATAAAGCAATTAGGTTTATACTTAAAAATGTAAAGGGAGCAAATGTAAAACAAGCCCGGAAGGCATTACAATTTGTGTGTACTAGTTACAACGCAGATGAGCCAGATTACGAGTTTTAATTGTAATTACCTAGTTATTATAGTAGTGTTTAATAAGTACTATTAATATAGGAATTGGAAAGACTATCGATGTTCGCTATAATTTGTTATGTGGGCTGAACAGATCGGGCAACGGCAGGGATAGTCGATAATAGGACGGCGATAAGGGGGTCACTATTATACTTTTATTAGTACATACTAGTAAAATCAAAGAGCGAACAACCTGGTAGGACAGGCGAACGACTTAATCTAAGGATAAACAGCAAATGACATGGAATGAAAAAATAAAACTACACCTAGCCAGAATGTTATTAACAACTAGTGATAGATTATTATCACGTGATTCTAGCTCATTTAATAAATTCTTATCACAAAAAGCAAAAGAAGAACAGAAGCAACGATTCTTAGAACTAAAACAATACGAAGAAGACACTAACGTCGAAGACAGGTACGTTATTGACGAAATGACCGACGACGAAATGGATGAGCAGTTTTTGAACCAGCGTGATGTAGACTTTGACTTTAGACAACCCGATGAACGAAGCGATGACATGATTATATTCCATACTGAACTTGAGGCACTAATATCTAAACATATTTCGTTTACTAGTGGCTTAGTTATTGCTGGCCCTCTTATAGCAGAAGCATTAAAACTATATCGTACAATATTAACACAACAAGAATACGACCATATTGTATCACACATACATGAAACACGAAATAGTGTTGAGAAAATTAATCTCCCCCAAGATTCTACTGGTAATACCGTACATTAAGGAAGTAATATATGGCTAATAGCGTAGCATTTATTGGTTCATCATACATGGCATCAGAAGGAGAGCCTGCGGCAGTAGGCTCAGTTAGAAATAGAAAACGCGGTCACGACGATGACGAATCATACACGTTTAATGGCTATGTCCAATCAGACAATTATGCTACCCGGGTAGATGGCGATAACTTTGTCAAAGAATTATCAAAACAAAATCCAAATTTTAAAATTTATAATGTAAGTTACCCAGGTGCCGGCATAGACACAGTACCTGATAGAATAACCTATACAGAAGAAAACTATAATCCTGATCTATATTGTATTGAGGTACCTAATTATATGCGATTGACTTGGCACATTGATGATAGGTACTTAACAGAATATGAAAATTATTATCCACTACAAATATTCGAAAGTGGGAAGTTGTTAAACCCTAATAAAAAATATAACAGAGTACCTCAAGTGGACAGCTATTGGGCAACTTTGGCACGTGACGAGCAGGAACAGATGGTTGAGAATCATCTCTTTAACTTGGTACCAAAACCACATATCTTGCCTGTATCTAGATTTTTTACAACATATTCGGATTCGGCACGAATGAAACAAGTTATAAGTACTTTAAAATTAATACACGGCTACTTAACAGCTAAAGGCAAGTTGGTTAAATTTTATCAATGGGAGAAACCTCTTAGAAATAATAAAAGGGATGAGTTCTTTCATGAGTTTCCTGAAAGTGATAAACAATTCCTTAAAAGCAACTTAGTAAACGAAACATACTTCCTTAAATGGGCAAACGACAAAACACCACAATTAGACAAATATATGAGACCTCACGATGATGCTCATTTAAATCACGAAGGATTTAAAATGTTTGCTAGATACTTTGATCCTATATTTAATATGACTAAATGAAACGTAAATTAACAATATACATTAACAACCCATATAAAGAAACTGTTCTTACTAGTCGGTTGTTTGACCACACGGTTGAAAATGCTAAAAAGATGTATGCTAATTCAGATGTAATAGCATTTCCTAAAGAAGACTATCGACAAAAACAAATATGGAATCACATATACGAAAATAAACACGACTTAGATGTAGTGTGTGTAGTTAGTGCTGGCCATATATTTTTAGAACCAGAAAAAACATTTGAGTTAGTGTTAGAACAAACTAAGGATAAACGTTGGTGGGCTATCGGACATATGATTGACAGGACTGATGAAGGCTTTTATTTAAGAATGTTTAATAGTTGCTACTTCGTTAATGTAGCAGAAATGGATGAAGACATTCGATACCGAGATGGGGAAGTTATTCCGGGGTTTAGGCCTAGCATAGACAGGACAGAATGGCAGAACTTTGAGCGTAGTAAAGAGAATCACCACAATCATTATACGCCTTTATGGTTGACTTACGGCACCGGCGAAGTTACTAATCTAAAAGAACACACAGGAAGTTTATTAATTCACACAGGGTTAAGAAAGCACATAAAGTTTGAGAGTTTTAATCAAGCAGTTAGAGATACTAAAGAGTATCCTTATATGGAATATGACGATTACGATGGACAAACTTGGAAGGACTTTATGGTGTATTTGGACACATTAACTGTTCCGAACACCGAAAATGACGAGAATTACTGGTGGTTTTACCGTGATTTAGAAATAAAATCCTAATAAATATATATAATCTAGTAAAATCAACAGGTTATATTGACAAAAAAGACGAGAAAATGGTTGACTTTTGGCCTGTATAGTGTATAATAGTAGTATATAAACAATAAAAGAAGGAATAACAAATGAAAAATACAATCAAAGTAATAATTGCTAGTACAATGTTAACATTGGTAGCCGCGTCAGCAATGGCTGATTTAAATTCGGGAAGAGTAGAAAGGCCTAATGTTTATCATCATATGAAAACAGTAATAAGCCAAGTACCGTACAATGTTGAAGTTTGTAAGCAAGTGTACACTAATGGTACTGGCGCTTCAAGTGCCGATGTATTGTTTGGTGCTATCATTGGCGGTGTTATTGGTAACCAAGTAGGTAAAGGCAAAGGTAACGATGCCGCAACTATATTAGGTGCTATCATTGGTGCCGATGTAGCTAACAAGAATAAGCCAACTACTAACGGGCAAACTCAAACAATTTGTACAGTACAAACTAGATATGAAGAATCTAGGCAGGAAGTTTACTCTCATTCAACAATAAGCTGGATGATAGATAACGTTAAGTATTACGCTAATTATACACACGAATTTTAATATGATAGACGTATTAAAAGATATAGAGGACCTGGAGAAGGTATTAAAGTTACTTGCTCCGGGTTCCATAAACGATATTAAGAACAAAACAGCAGTTGTTAATATCCTAACATTAATGCTAGAATATAAGTTATCAGAATTTAAAATATTCGAAGATACTTTTGCTCCTACTGATTTTGGAATGTCCAATATCATATTTAATAAAGAGGATCATAACAAGTTCGACGAAGTAACTTTCAAGAAAGCTATCTAATATGACCATGGGTTTGGTACGGGGGATGACCTCGTTAAATACAAAAAAGTATAAACGTAAGATTGTATCTGAGAAAGAAAAGATAAAACTATCTAAAGACCTTAAAGCATATAATAAACATCTAAGAAAACAACACCTACATGGTCTTCAAATGACTCTTACTGAATACATTGATTATGTTCAGGGCTATTATAAACCTAAACAAGCATATCAAAATAAACATACACCAATAGTTAATAAACTTGTTTCAGGTCCAACACTATTAAGAGAACCATTCAAGGGGTGTAGTGTTAATGGTAACACGTTGGATTCCAAATCCAAAACTAGCGGTTCGAATCCGTTCACCTCTGCCACGGTTCCCAGTCACGGATCTGAACAACGTAGTTGGAAAGAACAAGCTGAAAGAATTGAAATTAGCAAACAATATTCGGTTGTCCCTGCTTATAATAAAGGACCTTACATGGTTGTTTCGAGGGAAGAACTCTTAACAGCAGGTAAAAAGGTATAGTATGAATAAAAATCAAGGAATACTTATTGCGATTCTGTTAACAATAGTTACAGCAAGTGTTGGCAATATTTCTAATCATTCAACTACCATGAAATATACTAATAACAATGAATTTGTATTAGCTGTAAATAACTGTATTAAATATGTAAATTTAGATATTGACCCTGATCAGCAAATAAGTAGTGAGATTATTATATCTATGGCAGTAATGGAATCTGGGTACGGCAAGAGTAGATTTGCTAACGAAGGTAATAACTTGTTTGGTATTAGAACTTGGAATAAAGATATACCTCAACTAAAGCCATTAGGCGATCCAGACGCTGTATGGGGTGTTAGAGCGTTCAAAAACAAGTGTGAATCAGTTAAAAATATGGTAAATACTATTAATGGGCATCATGCTTATGAGCTCTTTAGAACTGAAAGAGCTATTCAATTAGAAACTAACTCACTCAATATAAACAAACAAATAGAGCTCCTTAGTAAATGGAGTACAAATCCAGACTATGTGGATTTGATTAAGCAAAAGGTTTTAAGCATAAGGAAAGTATTAGAAAATGCTTAATGTAACGTAGCAATGCTACACAATATAAAGGAGAATATTATGGATTTTATTACAAGTAGAATGAAAGAGAAAGCATCTCATGGTGGACTAGGATTAGTTGCTGTAGGATTAGTTATACTATTTTTAGGTGGATGGGTTACATACGCCGCCTATGCCGCAATAGCCTACGGCGCCTACCAAGTACTAACGAAAGGCTAGTTATGACCACGTTCAAGTGTATTACAAGGTCAGGCCGTGAGTTTGATGTTGAATATGGTGAGAACGACAACATAATGGTAGCACTCTACGATCACTTCAAGGGAGAACCTTGGGGTGATTGTGGAGGAAGTTGTATATGTGCTACCTGCCATATAGAAGTAATAAAAGGATACGAGCTCTTAGGAGAAATGGAACATGGCAAAATCCCACTTGCTGAATTGGACCTTTTAGATTATTCACCAGGATATGTAGAAGGTAAAAGCAGACTAGGGTGCCAAGTAGATTTACGAGGAATACCAGACAAATCACTAATCGTAAAAGTACATCACATAGATTGACAACGATAAGTAAGTATAACACTAGGAAATTAAAATGATAGACGTAACTGACAAAGCAAAGGATTATTTGCTAAACGCCACAACAACAAATGATAAGAAATATGCCACATTCACTATAAAAGGTGGTGGCTGTAGTGGATTTACATACGACTGGAAGTTTGCCAATGAAATCACAGACCCAGACGAATGGATCGAAGTACAACTAAGCGACGATTCCGATAATAGATTAATGATTAATAAACTTGCTGAAATGTACGTCTTGGGTAGTGTTATTGACTATGTTCAAGAACTAGGCGGATCGTTCCTAGCAGTTAAGAACCCCCAAGCAACTTCAAGTTGTGGGTGCGGCGAGTCATTTGCAGTCTGAACATCATGCGGATACAATGTGTTTCAAAACTTGGAACGATCTTATTATATCTCTGCCAAATAAAACAGTCAACTGGTGTTGTAAGACAGAATTAACAGAAGATCAGCGAGCTGAAGTTACATTTGATTTAGATATATTAGAAGCAAAAGGCTTAGATTTCTTACTCAATCACCCAACGCTACAAAAAAGAAAATATGAATTAAGCAACGGCATACAATCCGCAGATTGTTCTGGGTGCTGGAAATCAGAAGAAGCGAGCGGTACTAGTACAAGAACTGAGCATATTCGCAAAAACAATCCCTTATTTAATAAAAAATTAGACTTGTCATCTGATCTATTTCAGTTTGTTGAACTCGAACTAACAAACAAATGTAATATGGCATGTGCCTATTGTTGGGAAGGTCAGAGTAGCCGTTGGCAGAAAGAAACAGGTAGACGATTCCCAGATACAGAGGATGCTATATTTGAAAAAGTACTTCAATTATTAAATGAATGGTGGAACAGTACTCTTAAACATAAAGATTTTATAACCTTTAGTTTATTAGGTGGCGAACCATTCTTTACAAATCACATGTATCAATTTATAGAAGAATTTATAGTTAACATTAATGACACTATAACCGACGGGCAAGAAGTTGTACTAGTTGTTACAACCAATTTAAACTTTCCGAAACACAAGTATGATAAGTTTATAGAGCTAGTGAAGAGAACCCCAAACATTCGTTATGAAATGCAACTTTCCGGAGAAGCATTAGGTAAGAGGAGTGAACTAATTAGATGGGGCCTGGACTTTGATAAATGGAACCAAAATGTAGACTCGTTCTTTAAACAATCAAAAGAAACTAAAAATTTAATATTAGGATTTGGCTGTGCTCATAACAGTTTAAGTCTACCATACTTTAAGGATTTTTTGATATATTTGAATGAGAAAATTAATAAATTTGATTACGATAAAGAAATAATAATGCACCATAATCGGGTACAAGATCCGTTGTGGCTTTCTGTGTTAGGTTTAGACCCTAGCCACACTAACACAATACAAGAACAAATAGATTATTTTATCGACATGTCTGGAACATTTGACGATAAACAAGGATACATATCGGTTCTACGGGATATGAAATCTATGGTTAGCGGTAAGGTAAGTACAGAGGCTAAGCAATTAGCAAAGAAGCAATTTGAAATATTAGAGAAAAGAAGAAAAATATCATTCTCTGATCATTTCCCTCACTACCACGAATTAATTGAATAGCATTATTCTTAGTGACTAATTGCTGTTTAAGAATATAAATACAATATATAAAATAGGAACAATAAAATGGCAAAACAAACAGTAAATCTGGGCAGTTCAGCAAATGATGGAACAGGCGATCCGTTAAGAACAGCGTTTGATAAAATTAATGATAACTTTGACGAAATATATGGTGCTGACGCCGTAGGCACTAACATTGATATATCCGGCAATAAAATTAAATCAACTAACACAGATGGAAACTTAGTACTTGATACTAACGGTGCCGGCATTGTTGTTGTTGATACTAGCACAAGTTTAAGGCTTGAAGCACATACTGATAATGCTATTTTATATATGGATGCTGATGGTGATGTAAGCCACGATGCCAAAATGACATGGAATGCTACGTCTAGCACGTTATCAGTTGAAGACTTATCAATACACGCTAGTACTATATCGTCTACAACAACTAATGAAAACATTGTACTTGATCCAGCAGGAACAGGTCATTTATCAGTAGCAAGTGATATTAAACCAAGTGCTGATGCCCAAAAGAGTTTAGGTAGTGCTAGTCTACAATGGTTAACTATATTTGGTGGTACACTTACAGCAAGTGTTTCAGTAAGTGCTAACCATACATTACACAACCCAGGAACAGCACCGGGCTCACCAACTAATGGTATGATATATTATGATACATCAGCAAACAAATTTAAGGGCTACGAAAACGGCGCTTGGGTTAATTTAGTTTAATAGGTAATACTTAATGGCATACACAAGAGAGATTATAAACGTAGGAACAACAGCAGACGACGGCTCTGGTGATTACTTACGTGACGCTTTAATCAAAGCAAACACAAACTTTTCAAACTTATGGCAAGTTGGGGCAGTTGATACACAATTAGATTTAACTGGTACAACTATTGCTTCAACAACAACCAATGCTAATATTACATTAGATCCAAATGGTACAGGTAAAATAGTACTATCTAGTAATGTTGAACCAGATACAACAGATTCAAAAGACTTAGGTTCAGCAAGTAAAAGTTGGAACAACTTACACTCTACTACAGTTTATACTGACAAGACAGTTTTTAATGCTCAATCGTCAGCACCTAGTTCACCAGTAGACGGCACACTTTATTATAACACTTCAACAGATCAATTTGTTGGATATGTAAACGGTGTCTGGACAGGCTTAACTGGTGCCGTTTCAGCATCTAGTACTGACACATTTACAAACAAGTCTGGTAACATTAGTCAATGGACTAATGATAGCATTTACTTGACCGCAGAAACAATGTCGTTAGCAATATTAAAAACACACGTTGCAGCATCGAGCGACTTCGCTGACTTCCAGTCACGTATAGCGGCACTATAATCCAACCCAACAATTTAGATAAATACTTTTATGAGTAATCCCATATGGACAACCCCCGCAGGACACCTTGGTACAATCCAAGAGAACGAGTATTATAGCCTTCCAGTTATAGCTACCGCTGGCAGTTCTGATATCGTTTATATCCTAATCGCAGGCTCAATGCCTCCGGGACTATTAATTAGACGAGATGGCGTTATAGAAGGACAACCTACTACTAAGGTAGATGTAGCAGGTATTCCGCAAGAAGTTGGCCAAGATGTAACTAGCACGTTTGCCGTTCGAGCAACAGCAGATAGTATTGTAACAGATAGAACATTCTCACTAACAGTAACAGGACAAGATGCTCCTATGTTTATTACAGCTGGTGGCTCTTTGGGAACATTTAAAGACGGAACGAATATAGACATACAGTTAACAGCACATGATCCTGACCCCGACGATACGTACACTTTCACATTATCATCGGGCGAACTACCACCAGGCATTGCAATGAGTTCTTCAGGAAGACTTGACGGAGCAATTATACCATCAAAGATACCAGGAACACCTGATGATGGTTATGACCAAACATATTATGACCAATACGGCTATGACTTTACTGACACATTTATTAGTAAAGCATATGAATTTACAGTATCATTAACAGATGGTAAAGATGTATCACTACGAACATTTTCAATTGATGTTCGGGCCACAAATAATTTAAGATCGTCTTTTGACGGAATAACAGCAGATTCGGAAACCTTTGGTGCTGACTCGGATACTAGACATCCTCCGATCATCCTAAACAGTGAAACAATATTTAATAATGTATTACATAACAATAATTGGTTTGTACACATAATAGGACATGACTTTGATCTTACTGGCATAACATATAGCATTAGTGCCGGAGCATTACCATCGGGAATAACTATTAATTCATCAACAGGTTGGATTAGCGGGTCATTACCTCAAATAACAGACATTAAAAAAGAATATAACTTTACTGTTAGAGCTTCTAAAAATGATGATGCCGCGTTCTATACTGATAAAGTGTTTCAGTTAAATGTAGTTGTTGATAGTAATATTACACCAACTTGGTCTAGTCCTGCTATGTTAGGATCACTTATTAGTGGCGAAGCTAGTCGACTTCAGGTTAAGGCAACAAGTACACAGTTAGAAAACTTTTATTATAAAGTTAAAGCAGGCACAAAAAGTGGCTTGCCACAAGGCTTAACATTACAAACAGATGGCACAATAACAGGTGTTCCTGGCTTTGGAACATTTTCAAATGACAACCATACTACATCATATGATAAGAAATTAACAACATTTGATAAAGCATCTAAAGTAACCATACAGGCGATTAATGCTAGTGGTGATATTAGAGCCGAACGTGAGTTTACTATAACAATAAAAAATGAGAACTTTAAGCCATACGAAAATGTTTACCTAGTTAACCAATCTTCACAGGCAGAACGAGACATTTGGAAGAACGTATTATCAAATACTAACAACATACCATTAGACTTAATTTATAGACGAAGTGATCCACAGTTTGGATTACAATATGATGCTAGGATGTTATTAGTACAAGGACTACAACCAAAGTTGAGTTCAGAGTACATGCATGTTTTACAGAAGAACTTTTATAAGTTAGAACTAAACTATAGCGAGATTAAAACAGCACAAGCAGTTGACTCAGACACTGATAAAGTTGTGTATGAAGTTGTCTATGTAGAAATAGTTGATAGAATAACAGAAACAAATACACTAGGAAAAGTAGTTCCGGGAAATGTAGCTATTACGGCTAACTCATCAACTACAATTACCAATTATAGTTCCCCATTAACTGTTGATGAGATAACTAAAAGTAACACTAATTTAATCACAGGTGATGTTAAGAATAAAACAAAACTATACCCGAGTGGCCTAGAAATTATGCGAAAAGTATTAGTTGACGGGATTGGGTACCAAGATAGCAGAGTGTTGCCGCTGTGGATGAGAAGCACACAAGCAGACGGTAAAGTTTTAGGATATGTTTCGGGGGTGGTGCTATGTTATGCCAAACCAACAAAGGCAAACCACATTAAATATTACTTAGATGCGGCAAACACTACAAAAGAAATACAAAAGACATCTTTTACTGTTGATCGGTTACTTTGGGACAACAGCAGAAGTAAAAACTTTAATAAATCAACTCAAAAATGGACCACTGCCGCAGAGACAACATTTGACAGTGACACAACTACGTTTGAGGGTGCTTATACGAGCTTTTTTGGTAATGTTGATAACGTAGAAACAAATTGGAACACAGGCGACACATATCTCAAATTTCCACGAGAAACAATTATGGACACGCCGAACTAAATACAGTATACGGAGAATAGAAAAATGGCAAGTAGCATTAACCCTAACAATATAAGCACAACCTTCCCAATTGCTGGGCAAGATAATGACTCTCAGGGATTTAGAGATAACTTTAACAATATTAAAACTAGTTTAACTTCAGCAAAAACTGAGCTAGAAGACTTACAAGCGAAAGCAGTCGTTAAGAGTGCGTTAACAGGTACTTCACTATCGAATGATGGTGCTGGCAGTTTAATAGAAGATCACGAACTTAAAGATATGTCGTTGACTACAGTTAACAAAGGCACACTAGCAGGTGCTGTAGCAATTGATTTCTCCTCTGGACATTTTCAAACAGTAACATCTAGTGCTACAATAGATTTATCATTTAGCAACTGGCCCGCAACTGGAAAATATGGTAATGTAACAGTAGAAGTTGACATGGCTTCCACGGCTCATAAATTAACACTCCCTACACAATGTACATTAGGTATTAGCGAACTTGCTGACTACAATAGTACAAGCAGACAAATTAGTTTTGCTACAACAGGCAAATACAGATTTAAATTCTCAACTATAGATGCTGGAACAACAGTAGCAATTGAAGATTTAAACAGAGCGCCAAACGTAATACACGGCGACGTACTTCAAATACAACAAACAGCGTCAGCAAAGTCTGGTGTTGGAGTAGCTGGTGATGTTGCTGGACAGATAGCAATAGATGGTGATTCTATTTACGCTTTTACTGGAACAGCTGGCTCGGGTGCTTGGAAGAAGATCGATATACACGCCGACGAAGCAACAAGTAATAGACTACTAAGAAATGGCGGCAATGCTATAACTGGAAACATATTACCTGGAACAACTAATACTAGAAGCCTAGGTAGCACATCCAAGAAGTTTAGTAACGTATACTCAACAATGTTTACAGGTGCCTTAACAGGATCTGTACAAGCATTATCGGGTGCTGGAGCGTGTAATACAACTACATTAATTACACAAGTTACTACAACAGGTGCCGAGGCACTAACACTTGCTAATGGAACTAACGGTCAAATTAAAATCATTACAATGGTTGTTGACGGTGGAGTTGGTACACTTACTCCTACTACATTTGCTAACGGAACAACACTTGCATTTAATGATGTAGGCGATTCTGCTATGTTAGTATACAATACAACAGGTGGATGGGCATTAATTTCCAATACTGGCTGTACTGTAGCATAATTAATCCAATTTTTTCTTAAACTTTACTTGACTTTATATACTGTTTAGTGTTATACTATGATATAGTATGATTATTAATGGAGTTAATCAATGTCAAAACAAATCGATTTAAACGCCTATATGGCATTCGTAGAAAAAGTTACATCTGAACAATCAAAAGAAACAAGTTCATTAACAAAACAATTAAATACATTAGAAGAGAGTAGCGGTGTTCATATGGCTTCGTTACTAACAGGTGCTATCGGTATGGCATCAGAAGGAGGAGAGTTCAGTGAAATTGTTAAAAAATGTATATTCCAAGGTAAGCCATTGGATGCAGACACAATCTTTCATGCTAAACGAGAGTTGGGCGATATTATTTGGTATTGGATTACTAGTTGTAGGGCATTGGGTTTGGACCCTAATGAAGTAATAGCAGAAAATGTACACAAATTAGAATCGCGTTACCCAGATGGAGACTTTGATGTATATTATAGCGAAAATCGTAAGGATGGCGATCTGTAATGTATAACCCACTAACACCTGACTTAAATGAATTAAGCATAGACGATCTAACTACAAGATTAAGTAAGTTAAATGCTCGTATGGTCGGTGCTAGACAATCAGGTAACCAGTCAGTATGTAATCAAGTTGGTATTATGATCATGGAAACTTCAGAAGCATTAGCTAGACGTAGTACAGACATGTTAAGGGTTAAAAAGACCGAAGCACCCGATTACGACGCGAACACAGACCCGGAGCAAGTAAACTCTATAGATGTAGGAGAATAACTATGACAACCAACGAACAACAATTGCTCAAAGAAAGACGTTATCAAAATTTAGCTGACTGCATTAGATCTGATCAACTGTCAGCAAAGCAAGTTATACAGGAAATGGAACAAGACCTAGAGTTTAAAGATTGGTACAGTAAAAAGTACTTGACTTTTAACTTGTAATATTGTATAATACTAGTATGAAAGATCATTACGGGCGAGTTTATTTAAACGAAGCAGAGGCTATAAAAATAATCTATGCTAATCCAAAGATAGACCTAAATACTATTATCATTGAGGACTCTATTAAGTTTAACAAAGCAGTAGAGGAATTATATAGTGATGTTCCAAAGTTAAAGCAGTATGTACCTTTGGATATTAGTGTAGAAGAATTTGATAAAAATAACCAAAGCAACTGGTTTATGCCCAAAGAATATATAGATTTTGACATATCAAAGTGGGTATTAGAACAATGTGACAGTGACACAGAGCTACAACGGGCAGGTGAAGAACTATTGGCTTTCCAAGAACGTAACTTATTGCCATTGTTAAATTTCATGTACTACCTAGTAGAAACTATGAGGAAACATAATATAGTTTGGGGAGTAGGCAGAGGATCTAGTGTGTCTAGTTTTGTATTATACAAAATTGGAATTAATAGGATTAATCCAATATATTACAGTTTAGACTTCTCAGAGTTTCTGCGATAATAAGTACATAATATATATATATAACCGGAGATAATATAATGGCAAAAAAAGAATACAAAACAGCAAGCGGCAAACGAATAGACTTTGATACATTGTCTCTTAAAGGTGAAGAAACTATTGCTGTTGGAAATATGAGCGTTAATGCTCGTGGCGATAGGTTAGGACCCGGTGGTGATGTTGTACAAAAACGTGAAGAAGTGATGGCAGACTATTATAGGATTCATAATGGTGTTATACCAACTGACGATACTATGCCAGTACCGGATGACCAAGATGGCCCAATGGACTCACCAATTACAGCAGACTCTACTCCTACTATAGAAGCAGATGATACTGACCAAATTATTAGTAGCGAACAACTAGCAAAAGCACTAGCCGAAACGGCAGTCGAAGTTAAAGAAGAACCTGCTTTAAAAAGTGCGGCGGCTGAAGTATTAGCACCAACAGAAACACTCGAACAAGCACCACAGGTAGTAAAAAGACAAGTAGAACTATCATCTAGTAATATGAATGTTCCAACGTCAGCACCTACTGAAGATGCTACGGCAGAAGAAGCCCAAGATGAGATTGCTAGTTCAACTGGAAAAGCAGTTGAAGAAACAGCACCTCGTGGTGGACTAGCATCAGCAGTAGCAAAGGTTAAGACAACAACACCTGTTGTTAAAGAAAAGACAGAAACTCAAGAAATTAAAGCCAAGTCAGGAGTTAAAAGAATATGAAAATATTATGTGTTTTATATGACGACCCGACAGATGGTATGCCAACAAGCTATCCACTAAGCGATTTACCAGTAATAGAAAAATATCCAGATGGAATGACATTACCAAGTCCAAAGGGTAGAGATTTTACTCCTGGGGAATTATTAGGATGTGTGTCAGGTGAGTTAGGACTACGAAAGTATTTAGAAGATCTAGGACATACACTGGTAGTTACTAGTGACAAAGACGGTGAAGGCTGTACAGCAGACAAAGAATTAGTTGATGCTGATATTGTTATATCACAACCATTTTGGCCTTACTATGTAACAAGAGAAAAAATGGAATCAGCACCTAACTTAAAGATGGCAATCACAGCAGGTATTGGATCTGATCATGTAGATTTAGAAGCGGCAATGGATCATAACATTGATGTAACTGAAGTTACATACTGTAACAGTAGAAGTGTAGCAGAACATATCGTTATGATGATACTATCAATGGTTAGAGATTACCACACACAATACAAGATAGTCAACGAAGGCGGTTGGCATATTGCTGACGCTGTTAAAAGAAGTTATGACGTTGAAGGTATGAACATAGGTACTATCGCGGCAGGACGTATTGGTATTGATGTGCTACGAAAAATGAAACCATTTGATGTACATTTACATTACATGGACCGACATAGGTTACCTGAATCAGTAGAGCAAGAGTTAAATCTTACTTTCCACGAAACAGTAGAATCTTTAGTTGCTGTTTGTGATGTTATTAACATTAGCTGTCCACTACACCCTGAAACTGAACACATGTTTAATGATGAGTTGATTGCTAAGTGTAAAAAAGGTGCTTATATAATTAATACAGCACGTGGTAAGATATGTGATAAAGATGCTATCGCTAGAGGACTAGAGTCAGGACAGTTAAGTGGCTATGCAGGAGACGTTTGGTTCCCACAACCAGCACCTAATGATCATGTATGGCGAACAATGCCTAATCACGGTATGACGCCACATACTTCAGGTACTTCACTATCAGCACAAACAAGATATGCTGATGGAGTTAGAGAAATACTAGAATGTTTCTTTGATGGAACTCCAATTAGAGATCCATATTTAATTGTACAAAACGGCCAACTAGCAGGTATGGGTGCTCACTCTTATAGTAAAGGTAGTGCTACCGGAGGCTCGGAAGAAGCCGCTGAATTTGATAAAAATAAACTAGTTTAGAACGAACAGAAACTTAAAAACAAGCTAAAATATGGTTGACAATCAAACCAAATAGTGTTATAATAAAAGTTATAACACAAGAGGGTATGTTAATGAATTATATTGAAGAACTAGTAACAAACGCCATTGGGAGACAATATTGGATCTATAAGGATGATGTTTTTTATCAACAACGAATAGCAAATGCTGGTCCGTATCAAAAACAAAACTTATTAAGACTAAGAGAGTTAAAACCAAATGCTCGTACTATATTAGATGTAGGTATGAACATTGGTATGAACAGTATAGAATATTCAACATGGGCCAAAGACGTTCACGGATTTGAGCCTACTCCCCAAACATACAATATGGCACTTAGAAATATTGTATTAGCCCAAGCACAGACTGATGACCAAATGATTAAATCCTGGTATCAATCTGAATCGTTAGAAACTACAGGCAATATTAGTACATACAATCGTGGCCTAGGTGACGCAAAAGGCCAATTTGAGATACTAATTAAGAAAGACAATGCTGGTCACAATCATATAGAAAATATTGATGTTCCATTGCCAAGCGGCAAAGCAAGACGTAGAACAATAGAGCCAGAGAAGGTAACTATTAAGGTTAACACACTAGACTCGTATGATTTTAAAGACGTTGACATTATTAAAGTTGACACAGAAGGGTACGAGTTTCCAGTAGTACTAGGTGCTGAACAAACAATAGTAAATCAAAAACCTATTGTTCAACTAGAAATGGTACATGGACAACCTGAACGGTTTGGGTACAGTTGCCAGGATATTTATGATTGGTTCTTAGCAAGGGACTTTGTTATTACATTAGCAGATGGCACCGATGTTGGAACTAAATGGGATCATTATACACGGAAGATGGAAAGATTCTTTATACATAAAAGTTTATTAACTGATTCTTATACGAGTCAAGTAGCAATTAAAGAAACTAAAACAGTTCCTAGTAGTGTTGAAAAAGAACGAAAAGCTATTCAGGAACAATTATTTGAGGAGGAAGAAGCAGTATGATACCAAATTTTGATGCAGGTAAGATGGGTGGTAAGGTTACCCAATATCATGCTATTAAGGGTAAACTTATACCCATAAAAGATAATGTTATTATCGAAGAGATGAACTTCGAAGCAAGGACTACTAAAGGTGGAATTATTCTTCAATCAGACGACGGCAAAGACGAGGGAATTAAACCACGTTGGGGTCGAGTATTTGCTAAAGGTCCTGACAACAAAGATGACTACGAAATAGGCGAATGGATACTCATCAGCCACGGTCGCTGGAGTAGGGGTATCGATGTAGAAGATCCTGATACTGGCGCAGTTGTAAAGTTGAGGCGTGTAGACCCAAAAGAAATACTCGCTGTATCAGACAAAGAGCCAGAAGAGGTAGCAGGATCTATCTCAACCTTTGTTCCAAAAAATCCAATGTTGATGTCAGAGTAGCAGAAATATAATGGGAAAGAAAAATCTAAAACTATTTGTAAACTGGGGAGAATAATGAGAGAACTTTGGACTGAAAAGTATAGGCCAGCAGTAATTGAAGATTACGTGTTCAGAGATGAAGCACAGCGTAAACAAGTACAAAGCTGGGTAACAGAAAAAACAATACCGCATTTATTGTTTAGTGGTGCTCCTGGCGTTGGCAAGACTACATTGGCAAAGGTATTATTAAATGTACTAGATGTAGATCAATATGACATCCTAGAGATTAATGCTAGTCGAGAAAACTCTGTAGATACAATTAGAGATAAGATCACAGGCTTTGTACAAACAATGCCATTTGGTGACTTTAAAGTTGTATTACTAGACGAAGCAGATTACATTAGCCCAAACGGTCAAGCGGCCCTACGTGGTGTTATGGAAATGTATGCCAGCACAGCAAGATTTATTTTAACCTGTAACTATCCTAACAGGGTTATTCCGGCACTACATAGTAGGTGCCAGGGTTTTCATATAGAGAAACTAGATCAAACAGACTTTACAACTAGAGTAGCAACAGTACTAGTAACAGAAGGTGTTGAAGTGGAACTAGATGTGCTTGACAGTTATGTAAAAGCAACGTATCCAGATCTAAGAAAATGTTTAAACTTATGTCAAATGAATACAGTTGACGGTGTATTACAAAGTCCGCAAGAAGCAGACAATAGCACAGCAGATTATAGACTACAAATGGTTGATATGATTAAGTCTGGTAAGATTAGAGAAGCAAGGCAGTTGTTGTGTAGTCAAGTACGAGCAGACGAAATGGAAGACTTATTTCGTTGGATGTACGATAACTTAGAGTTATGGAGTCCTACAGCAGAGGGAGAAGACGAAGCTATTCTCGTTATTAGAAAAGGACTAGTTAACCATAGTATGGTAAGTGATCCTGAGATCAATCTGTCAGCAACATTAGTTGAACTAGCACAAATTAGCACAACGTGAGCTTCCAACTGTACAACACCTTAACAGCATATGGTGATCAGTTTCAACTTAATAAAGATATTAATCCTTATAATACGTTAGAACAGCTACTACCCTACGAAAATGATTATACACGCTACAATCCACGTACAGTTAACAACAGGTGGGGTCTAAGTATAACAAATCTAGATGGCAAACTAGGTGCTGGACCAGACTTAGATAGCTTACTACAGTACAACACTTTGTGTGGCACGTCATTATCTGAACGTGACTTTAAAACACCTACACCCGTCTATGACATATTTAAGGATACATTAGATCCTATTAAAGAACACTTAATAAGATGCCATATATTACAGTTACGACCGGGTGGATATTTTCCAGCACACATTGATAATTACGGAACAGATATAGACTCATTTAGGCTTTTAATTCCATTAGAAAATATGAATCCAGTACACAGTTACATGATGATAGAAGATAAAGTTCTTCATTGGGACTACGGATCTACGTATTTTGTAAATACATGTAAACAGCATTTGCTATTTAACTGTGGCTATGATAATATGACTATGGTTGTACTTAACGTTTTGCTTAATAAGGATTCTGTGGGTTATGTATTAGACCACAGCAATATGATATAATGTTCTTAGACCCTAAAAAACTTAGAAGAATTACAATAGATATTACAGCCAACTGTAATAGTTTCTGTCCTGGATGCTTGAGGCGTGTATCGTCAGATGTTCCACGACTAGGACTTAAAGAAGGTGATATCAATCCTGCTATACAAGTAGGACATAAGGGTAACATGCCGTTGTCAACTGTTAAAAATGTGTTTACTCCTACAGTAATGGGAGGTCTTAAAACATTAGACTTTAATGGCACGTTTGGTGACTGTATAATGCACCCAGACTTGATTGAAATCTTACACCATATAGCAGACGTTAGTGATTCACAAAAAGCAGAGCGTGAAGCAAACGGTCGTAACCGACGTACTGACTTATGGATTAGCACAAACGGTGGTGTAAGAGATAAAGCATTTTGGACTGAACTAGGCAAGATTGCCAGTGAACGATATAACCCTAACAACTCTGAAGTTATATTTGCTTTAGAAGGCACAGACGATAAGACACACCAAATGTATCGTAGGGGTGTACCTTACGAAAAAGTATTAGAAAGAGCTAAGTGGTTTATGGATGCTGGTGGTGTAGCAGTATGGCAGTTTATAGAATTTGATCATAACAAACATCAGATACAAGATGCTCAAAAACTAGCAAAAGAATATGGATTCTCCAGGTTTGATATTAGACGTAGTAGAATGGCAGAACACATTTCTAACACACTAAGAGAAGAAGCAATTAGAACAGGTGTTATGACTGTGGAAGACAAAGAAACAAGTTATGAAGTTGATGGCTTTAGCAAGGTAAAAAAGAAAGACATGTCCGACGGTGCCGAACACAGTCACACTACAGAAGCATACAAAGAAATGGAAGTAAAAGCAAAGAAAATTGTTGTCGAAGAGTTTAACAACGATATGGACGACTATGCTAATAATTGTAGCATTTGGTGTCAGTGGGGCAATGAAGGAAAGCTACAAATTGAATGGGACGGACGAGTCCATGTTTGTTGCCATATGACAGCATACTTTGGTAGACCTTGGAACAAGGATTCAGCAAACGAACAAGGACAGCCTGATAACGAATACCAAAATTACTATGTTAACAAGTATGATGAGAAGTGGAACTATACAAGTCATCATACATTAGAAGATATCTTACATCATAAATTCTTTCAAAAGGATTTACATGATAGTTGGGATAATAAAACAGATGATCCCGATAAGCCTAGGCTTAATATTTGTATTGATAACTGTGGATCAATTGCTACATCACTAAGATCTAAGAAAGAAGAAAGGATCGAATTAGGAGAAACAAAATGAACCCAGATGAACACGGCCAGTATATACTAGACATAGATAGTTATTACAATGAAGATAGCAACTCAATTAAATATATGACTTCCGAATCAGGAATAGACTTTGCTAATGAACCATTTCTTAAAGCCAGGCTTTCAGATTTAGCAGAAGACAATACTGAACTAGACCAAGTTAATTATCGCCTACAGCGAATAGAAAGGGCATTAGGTATTCCAGCAGATTTGGACCGTAATGTAGAAATGGAAGAAAAACATCCACATCTTAAACAACTAGCTGACGAGTATGCTTTAGCAGTTGAGCAACATATAACATTAGAGCTTCTAACACCACCCGACTTAGAAGAAGATGATTATATTCAAGTACCGTTTTGATAGATAAATCATATGCCTTTATTGGAACAAGTTATTTGTCCCAATGTGAGGATGAATTTAAATCTAATCTTTATGTTAATAGTTGGCCCGGAGAAAAGAGAAAGTCGAATCCTAGATTTGCATTTGAAACTAATCTAGTTCAAGCAGTTTCTCAAAGACATCCTAATAATAAAATTTACAATTGTAGTGAGCCTGCTCAAGGCATTGAACCTTACTTTAAAAGAATATTAGAATTAATAAATCGATATGATCCTGATGTATTTGTACTAGAAATTCCTGAAGGAGAGCGTCTTTCAGCACACGTTAATTCAGACTACCATGAGCACTATGAACGTTACTTTCCAGTTCAAGAATGGGTAGATGGTCTACCCCAAAACCTATACGAAGAATACCGTGAACACGCGACACCGGTAATAGATTCATTTCATGCTAATATGTCTATTGAAGAATTAAATCAATATTGGACCGAAAAAACCGGTATGTCATTTAATAGTTTAACAGAGGAACAGTGGCGAGGATATAAGCAAGTCTTAACAAATGTTAATGGCGGCCTTAAATCTAAACACTCAGATGTCGTAGCACAATGTGAATTTATAGACTCGTTCTTAAGAAAAACCAAAGGTAAACAAGTATATTGGTTCTCCTGGTCGCCGGCGTTAATGAGTTCGTTCCGTATTCCAGCAAGTCTAAATATGTTAAAAAATAACAATATGATACAATGGGAATATGAAAAATCGGTTGTTGAATTTAAGAGTCAAGAAGCAAAAAACAATCCACCTGGAGCCGTAATGAGGAGACACTTTCGGCAGTACTGTCATGATGATTACCATCATTTACATTCCAAATATATGTCTAAAATGGCTGAATTCTTCGACGAAGCCTTCAAATAACCACAAATCCTTAAATTAGATGAAAAAAAGACGTCTTTTCGGTTGACTTTTGGCCTAGACTAGTGTATAATACATAGTATAAGTTAATAAAAAGAGTAGAAGATATGAAAACAGTTATAGTAGGGTTAGTTATATTTGGTTTAGGTTTTGTAGGTGCTGACTATATGTTCTCTATTCCAAACGTATTAATGTCCCACAGCACCGGAGTTTGTGTTGAAGTGGAGAACTTCCCAAGCATTCTATTTAGTGATACTGCTTATAATTGCGAAAACATGCCAACCAAATATAACCATATATGGGTACAATAACATGAAATATTTAATAACTTTAATGTTTATTTTATGTACAGGATTTTTAGCTGGATGTTGTAGTTATATGCCAGTCGATATTGAACTACCAAGTACGGGTATTTGCCAAGAGAGGCCTGCTCAACCTATTGATAAAGACGACTTTTAATGATGTACTATAAGGCTAATGCTATGAAACAAACAAAAACGTACAATACAGATTTGGTATTACAGGCGGCTTGTGCCGCCCAACATATCAACGGGTCGTATGTTAAAGAAGATCAAACAAAATACCACAAACCTGATCATCAGCCTACTAAATGGATTGTTACAAAAGCAAGTAACAAATCTCTAGTATATTTTTTAGTAACAGGCAACCTTCCTAGTTATGCTCACCACCCACAAAGATATGATTTCTTACAAGCCTGTAAGATTGAAATCACTATGGAAGATAAATGCCTAGCAGAAGATATTAAATCACACTTTCAAGGTAAAATATTTGAAGCACTAGGTGGTCAACTTAACGAGTATGTTGAGAACATTTGGCAAACATTAGACAAAGAAGAAGTACCGGCATTTGGAGTAGGCTTACTATGTTCAACTCCGTCTGCTTATTACAGAGATGCTAAACAAGAAGTTATTGAGGATACTGTATTAGAAAATTGTGCTAATGAATACATTGGTTCAATAGGTGATAAGATAGAAGGTAGTGTTAAACTTATAAATGCTTTTTATTCTAAAAATTATGAATCATTTATTTACACAGGTATATACGAAAACAAGTTCCTTGTTAACTTTTGGAACGGTAAAGAATTAGGTGAAACTAATGATGTTATTGATATCAAAGCGAAGGTGAAACGTCTTGGTCTTAGTAAGTTTTATAAAGGTGCTTGGGAAACAAGTTTAAATTATGTTAAAAAAGTCGAGGAGGCTTAAATGAAGTCATTAAAAGAAAGAGCTAAAGAACAATACAAAGGCTGGAAGAAGCCTACACCAGAGGCACAGAAAGCCTTTAAAAAGTTGAGAATACTACAGAATCAGAAAGCCTTTGATGCTATAATGGATAAGGCTAAGATAGATCAAGGCCTAGACAACCTCACTATATACGAGTCACCTAAACCTAAGACTGTATGATAGATCTTATTTTATTATCACTACTTACATTAGCACTTAGTGGTACTACAGATGCGATAGAACTTAGTCTTAAAAGTGAAGGCAGAGTAATATATGATGAGATGTCTATTTGTCATAAGTCTATACAAAATTACGGCAATGGACAATGTGCTATTCCTATTATTAACAAGTTAGAAGAACTTAACAAAGCAGACAAAACATTAGATTTTGTAGTTGCTGAAGTATATAGAAAATGCGGTGGTGGTTACCAGGGCTGTGAGCCAATAATCGAGACAGTAGGACACACCGAGGAAGAGTATAACGAAATGACAGAAACAATATTATTGGCTTATACTTGTATTAAATCAACAGAATATCAAGTAGATGATTTGATGTTGTGTCAACAATTTAAATAATGTGGAGATAAAAAAATGAGTAAAGGAATGGATAAGTTAGAACGTTCAATGAACCGAATGAAAAATACTGTATACTTTCTAGTAGCAGTTGTAATTACTTTTGAAGTAGGAAAGATCTTTTATGGCATCTGAAAAAAGACAAAAACTTAATGATAAAATTAAAGCCCTAGATTCAACTAGGGTATTTAAGAAGATAACGCCCAAGGGCGACTTGTCATGGTATGTTAAGTGGGTGTCAGTAATGTTTATATTAATAGCAACATCGGCCAGGAGTGTAGGAACTATACCTCACATTGATTTATGGTTTGGTTTAATTGGAACTGTTGGTTGGTTGTGGGTAGGTATGCTATGGCATGACCGTGCTCTTATTTTTCTAAATGCGGTGCTAGTGACTCTCATAGTTGTTGGCTTATTAAATTTTTATTATGGAGTTATAGCATAATGGCAGTACAAATGAAGTTATTTGAAGAAATAGGATTTGATGATCCAGAACGTAACTCTGAAGTTAAAGAAGATTTACGCTCAAATATCATGGAAGTAACATTTACAAAGAAAAACGGTGAACAGCGTGTAATGACGTGTACACTTGTAACCGAGGCAATACCTGTAGAGAATCGTCCTAAGCCATTAGCAGAGGGTGAGGAACCTAAGCCTGTTAAGGAACACTTACAAAGTGTGTGGGATATCAAAGCAGAAGGCTGGCGCAGTTTCATCTGGGCTAACGTTATCTCAGTTAAAATAGCTGACGACATAGAAACAGTTTAAGCACCCTTCGTCTATCGGTTAGGACTGTGGCTTTTCATGCCATCAAGAGGAGTTCGATTCTCCTAGGGTGTACCAACATAAATATGAGTGAGCAATGAAACATTTAGATCATATACTATCCAAAATTAATAAAGCAACGGTGTCATCGGCACCTTTCGATCATTTTATAATCCATGACTTTTTACCCGCTGATCTGTATAACAGATTAGTCCAAGCAAATAATAAATTAACAAACGACAATCTTAAAGCAATACGAAAGATTGAAATACCTAATAAAGGCGACTTTAGCCCTACATTGGAAAACATACACGAAGCCGGTACAATAACTTATGATATGTATAAAGCAAATAGTGTACATGTGGAAGTTGATGTGTTATTGTCTAATGTAAATGTTAAAGAAGCAATCTTTAACAAGTTTGGTATTACAGAAGAAGCAAAAGGCGGGTCAGAACTAGTCAGAGAAATTACTATAGATTTAAAACCACATACAGATATGAATCATGAAGGATTACTATTGAACTTTCAAGTATACTGTCCTATTGACAACAGCCATCCAGGGTTGGGTTTAAAGTTACTAAAGAAATTTAACGCATTTAATGTAAAGATTAGTTACATGACAATTGAAACTATACCATTTATACCTAATGTCGCTTGGTGTATTAAACCAAGTGAAGATTCTTGGCATTTAGTTAACCCTATTAATAACTTAACAGATTTTAATAGGGATTCGTTAATGATGAGATACTATTCTATTTAATGCTTTCTACCCTATCGCAAAGTTTTAATGCTAAGGCTTCTTCGGAACCAAGCCATACATCTTGAGGAGGTAGTAAAACTTCTCTAATTTTCTTTTCTGATAATCCTGTACACTTTCTATAGTGATTAATTAAACGCTCTGAGGTTAGTTCCATTTCCTTAACACGAGCAAATAGTTCGTGTTCTTTACCTACACTTCCCCAACTGTACTGGTGAGACAATATTGCTGTATTAGGTGTAAGCACTCTTCGTCCTTTCTTACCTGATATAAACAACAGTAAACCGCATGAAGCAATCATCCCAAGTCCTACTGTTTTAACGGGTATTGACGACGCCCTCATAACATCAACTAAAGCAAAACAGGCATTTAAGTCTCCACCTCGAGAACAAATCCCTAAGGTTAATTCTTTTGCTTTATTAGTTTTTTTCATGTTTTCAGCGAGTATCCAGTCAACTACTGGACTCATAGTTTCCATAGAAACATCTCCCATAAACACATACATACCATTTAATAGTAATTCTATTTTAGGTGGTATCATGTCTGCTGGTGTTAATTGTTTTTTCTCACTCATTCATTTTCCCCATTAATTTGTTTAGTTACCCCAGTAAATTTGTTGTAAATATCTACTCGGACTCTAGTTTGATCTTGATTATCACTTAATGATATAGGCGGCCGTTCAATTGTCACTCCCATTGGCACTCCGCTTGATGCTTGATTCTTAGCTTCATTAAGTTTTTTCTCATTTTCTTTAGTATAGTCTATTCTATATGACCTTGGCACCATAGATACTTGTTTGTCAATTGCCCAAATATATATCCATTCTTTGTTTATACCGATCATGTGAGTCAGGTATAATTGTTCTTTAGTTACTTGTCTGTTAGTAGGATAACCTAACATATCTTCTATACTAATTTTAACAGTTATAGATAACGCTAATATAACAGGAATCATTATGTAAGTCCATTTATTTAGTTTACCGTAACGAATGGATACTAATAAACTAAATCCCATTAGTATGAAAATTGATATTGTTAAAAAGAGTTTAGTAGTTTCTATATCTAGTATCATAATCTTGGTGTCCCGTCTACTGTTTCAGTATTGCCGTCGTACGAGGTAGATCTCATCATTATAATGTTTGATGGATCTTTGTTAAAACCATCAAACCAACCTTTTTTATCTACTTTAAATCTTACAATGCTTATTTCCTGTTTGTCAAATTCATAAAATCCTTCTTCGGCATAAACAATTCTATAAGGATTAATCTTAACAACTTCAACTGTATACGGTACCGGCCCAGTAGTTCGTTCTCTGCCTAATCCTGTGCCCATACTCTTAAACTCTCTGTTGTAAACATGAATCATAACTTGGTATTCGCCTTCTATAGTCCCTCGAAGTGTTATTGTTTCTCTGTTTATTTCCATAACAGTTACAGTACCATACTCGTCTGTCATAGTATCGTTTGTTCTTCCGAGGTCGTCTTTTTCTAAGTTCATAAAGCCGGCTGATCTATTTTTAAAACTAACCGTAACACCTTTTGGATCTTGTACCCAAAGGTCAATATCATCACCTACTTTACTGTCCCAACTAAGGACAATAATATATTCTGCTTTCTTAATAATATCTGCCTCTTTTGCTGGAGGTTGTATAAGAAGAAAAGCAATAATAAACATAGCACCAAACCCTGCTAGTAATATCCATAACATATCTAGGAATGATGTCATGCTTTTATACTTATTTTTATCCATCTTGATCAAACTCTATACTCATTAATTGGACCTTGATAAGCAACGCTCCGATCATACCGCAAATCGTAGTGTACATAGCAGTTGACAAACCAGTAGCCATATAAGATAATGCCTTTTTCAAATCGTCTGCATTACTTGGATCTATGTCTAAAAAGATCTGCCCAAACAAATATATCATACCTGCTACAGTACCAATCAAACCTAATGTCATCATAGCTTCTGAACAGAACCAATTCATTTCTATTACTTTGTGTGTTGTTGAATTATATTTTTTGCTAGAATCCTTGGATGTTCTATAAGCGGCAATCCCTGTTAGAATTGTTGCTATTAGAAACACACCGTAAATCACTAAGTGAATACCAGTCACGTCTGCCTTATAAATGTCATGGAATATGCCGTATTGATATACTGGCACAAATCCACACAATGTGATGACAGTAATTAGCCACCATCTGGCTAAAGTTTTCTTTATCATTTTATTTTTCCTCTAATTCTGCTTGGTCCAGGGCCTTGTTAAATTCACGGATACGTTTTATTACTGATAAAAAGTCTACAATTGTAGTCCATCTATCTATGAAGAAACCCATTGAACTTTCTACTCTACCAAAGGCGTTTAGAACTTGGAATAATACGCCTAAAGTAATCAGCTGTTGGAAGTATGCTGGAGCAAGTACGATAAGTGCTAAGTTGCCTACACATAATCCAAATGCTGTTTGCCAGACGCCAAATCCCATATACCAGTTAAAAAGTCTATAGTAGTTTCTTTTAACTGATGAAAACATAGGAAATAGAACTTCGGTAGCCCTGCTATTAAAATCATCTTCGGAGTACACTAATTGTTTTCTAAAAGTAGCTTCAACTTTTTGATTATTGTACTCAAGTTTTGGAAGTTTCCAACCAAGGATAACAGATATCAATGTACCACCTATAGATACACTTAATGCTACCCATACTAAGAATCCTGGAATTATTTTGCCGTTCCATATTGGCAAACCTTCAGACAATTCCCATAGAATAGGGAGGAAAGCAATTAGTATTAATATAGAAGAAAAGAATCCAGTAAATAACCCTTGTAGGGTTTTACCAAATATCATTAAGTCTTCTTGTATACGCTGACTACCACCTTCTATTTTAGCTTTACAATTCTCCCACCTAACTAAGTAATGGTGAGTATTAGCTTCACGCCATTTAAAACAATACCTTTGTGTTTGCCAAGAAGCATACACGGCTATTGGTGTATATAATATTATAATCTCAACAAATGACGGCATTGTGTCTTCTGTTAATGTGAAAAACTCCCACATTCGTCCTAAATCAAATCCTAAGAATAATTCCCAAAATCTATCTTCGTTTAATGTTTGAATGACATCATAAATTTCTTTATTCCAGGCATTATAAAAAACAAGTATTTCTACGGTGTACCAAGATATACCTAGCAATACACTTAGCATTGCCCAAGCATAAAAGGCATAGGCCCATGTTCCAAAAAACGATTTTAACATTGTATATCTCCTTTGATCATTGTTGAGTACCGTCGAACCCTACAGCACCAACGCCAGTAAAACCCCAAAAGTTTTTATAGTGGGTAGCTAGTGTTTTGAGTTCGGGTTTATATTCAAAATCTTTTACATTAAGCCAATACATCGATGTTGAAGGAACTTGAACAAACATATATTTAATTTGATTGTCTGTTACTCCTAATTGATCTAACATTAACATTATTGCGGCTGAAGTCCTATATGCTGATGCCTCGAGGGCTCTTTTACCGATACCAGCGATAGCATCATCAGGTGTTCTGGGTCCGTGTATTCCTAACCACACATCACCAATCAAGTAACGATTGTCACCTGCTAAAAATAGTAATGAACACGAAGAGGCACATATTACTTTTCCATCTGGATCAGGATCGCCTGCTAGGCCAATTAGTCCTGGCTCATATATCACTTCGCCGTCTTCGTTTAGTATAGGTGTGTCTCTAATTACAGTTACTACGTTTCGAATTTTAAGATGCCCTGCTAAACAGGCCCCATCTGCTAATGATCCGCCTGGGCTTTCTAATATAACTGTAAATGGATGGTCACCTTTAGGTAGGTCTGGAACAATACGTTCACAGTCTTCTGCTAAGATATTACCGGTCATTGTATACAGATGATCACCGATCTTTTTAAACGCTAAAGGCGATAGAACATCTCTATTGGGGTCTTCAAAGTTAGGAGCGTGCCACTGGTCGCCAGCAGTAACTGGTAAAGTTGCGAACCAATATACGTTGCCTCCGAGTACGGCAAGTAATGTGAAACTGATGATCAGCAACCACTTTGTCTCTTGAAAAAAAGATCTAAACATATTCTAATCCTTATTGTTTTTCGTCACAGCACCATTATTAGCGTCTATGTGTGCCGTTTATCTATTTAGGCTTAGAAACGGGACTGCTCCCTTCGTTGTAGTCTATATATTCCTATTACTATTACTATTACTTACAGCAACTCTATTTTACTGTTATAAGTATTTAACAAAAAAATGAAAATAATTTAATAAAAATAGAAAGAAAAAAGGTTGACAAACGGCCAAAACTAGTGTATAATATTAGTATAATTAACAATAAAGAGATTCATATGAAAAAGACAATATTAACAGATGTAGATGGTGTGTTATTAAACTGGGAGTACGCTTTTGATATCTGGATGATAGAACAAGGCTTTAAAAAGCAAGAAGGCGAAGAATTTGTATACGGAATGAACTTTCGTTACGGAATTGAAAAGCAACAAGCTAGAAAACTTATTAAAACTTTTAACGAAAGTGCCGCAATGGGGTTTTTACCCCCATTACGAGATGCTGTTGAATATGTAACAAAAATGGCCGACGAAGGATATACTTTCCATGCTATTACTAGTATGTCTACTAACTATCATGCTAAAAAACTTAGAGTACAAAACTTAGACAAGTTGTTTGGCGAAGGAGTATTTACAGAAGTTACTTGCTTAGGTACAGGCGCTGATAAAGACGAAGCACTATCTGTATATAAGAATAGCAAGATGTGGTGGATTGAAGATAAAGTTGAAAATGCTGTAGCTGGTAAGAACGCTGGCCTGAAACCTATTGTAATCGAACATGGATTTAACATGAATACTAATCACGGATTTCCTGTAGCAAAGAACTGGAAAGACATATATGAACTCATAACCGGCAAAGGTGCTAACGTAATAGAACTTAACAAGTTAGGATAAGTCGCTAATAAACTCGTCAAGTATTGATTTACTTGGCGATTTTTTTGACTTAAATTCCAGTCATAAAAAAAGCAAATCGGGTTAGGATTTGCTTTTTCATTTTAAATTAATTTGATACAGGTCTTAGTCTTTTGAAAATAGTTTCCACAGCACAGCCGCAGATATAAGTCCAACTAAACCAGCTGATCCAAGTTGGCCAACTATTCCAATTACAGTACCGATTACATCACCACCTAAGAAAGGAACTGATCCACCGAATACTACTTGTAGTACGATAGCAAGACCAATTAGTGATACACCTGCTTCTGTTGCGCCGGATACCCAGCGTAAGATTTTATCTAACATATTATTTCTCCTTTGAAATGTTTTTCCAACTCTAATCGTTGAAAAAAGTTACTTTTAAAAGTATTCCATTACTTTATCAAGCCAACAATGTATGCTCAGCTGTAATATTTACTCATAGGCCGAACCATAGTTATAACTTCTGATTTGGTCTTCGGTACCGAAAACTATGATAGTTCAGTGATAAATAATCAAGGAAAACAGTTATCTGCGAGTTATATGGGTAGTTTTCCTTGATTTTGATTAAATGTTAGTTATTCACCATATAATGCTAATACCTCCGCAACCGCCGGATGTCTTTCTATATCCTTGTTAGTAAACTTACAAGTTCTGATATATGTCATCTCTTTGCCATCTACGATAGCATCAAAATTTAATAATCCGTTCTTTGAATTGTGCCTATCTGCCTGTTTAACATCTCCGGTAACTACAATTTTAGATCCTTCTCCTAAGCGGGTGAGCAACATTTTTATCTGACTTGGGGTGGCATTCTGCATTTCGTCTGCTATGATCCACGATTTTTTGAAAGTTCGACCTCGCATAAATGCTAGTGGACTGATCTCCAATATTTCTTCTTCTAGCATCCTAGTTATTTCTTTTGTACTGTAGTATTCCTTTAACACATCGAAAAGGGGTCTCGTCCACGGTTCCATTTTAGCGTTCAAGTCGCCAGGTAAGAATCCGTGTTGTTCGTCATCAACCCCTACAGCCGGCCTAGTTAAAACCAGTTTCTCACACTCGCCCGTTCGTAGGGCTCTAACAGCCGCTAGCATGGCCAAGTATGTTTTTCCTGTACCAGCTGGTCCACTAGTAACAGCTATAGGGCAATTAATATCTGTTAATATATCAATATAATGCTCTTGTGCTATCGATCTAGGAATCATCTGTGGTGGTTTTTGACGAATATTGTCAAATTGTAATGTATTATCTTCCGCATAAGCGAGATTGTGCTTGTGTCTTTTGTTTTTCTTTGACATTGGTGCCTCCTGTAAACAATGTGTAGCGGCACAGAAACCTATTCAATTCTTGAAGTGGAATCATGTAACCACTATAAGTATTTAATGAGTAAGAGCAAAACCATATAACTTATATAATATTCTTAGATTTTAAACTAAATACACTGATACATATACGGATTAAATAATGAAAGCATTAGATATAGCAGAAACACTAAAAGGGTTATACAACTCGGATAGTTTTACAGAAACACTGATAGACTTTGAGCGAGTACTAGATGCTGTTCATCTTTACAGTTATAAGAACTGGACAGACGGTGAATTAGTCTTAGGACCTGTCTCTGAAAGACATTGGGTAACAGCGTCTTTTATGTGGCCAGAAAAGAAGATGCCAGATCCGGACGGCGCAAGACGCTTGTTGGATTACGGCGCTACTATTAAGTACAGGAAAGATGTACTAGAAACTCCAGCAGATATTTCAGCTGATAAGGCTAGAAACTTAGAAAATTTCATGGACGGAACCAGATATCCTAAAATGGTTTCAGAAAAGATATGGGTAGTAGAAATTACTATGCCTAAGCAGTTAATGTCAGAAATTTACAGAGGTAGTATTGAAATTGAAGGTGACACTTACGATATGGAAGATGTCACAGCAACACACGAAGCTGGAACAACAGATACTGATGTTATCGAAGCACCAATCGAACCAACAATGGATACGGAGTTAGATTTATAATGGGACTTAAACGCGGAGACCTAAGAATGACAATTAACGATCATATTGATGTAGATCGTTATAAATCAAAAATGGGCACAGACGAAGATGTATGTGTAATTAACTTTACAGTCGAAAACAAGGATGCTGGTCAAGATTTAGTTAACTTTTTAGAGTCGGGATATGAATGGATATTAGATGCCGCGGTATCACCGGGCACAAACAAACACGGTAAGTATATGGTGTTTGTAGAAGTAGAACGAAACACAGACATTCGAGATAACGTTGGATACATGCTAAAAGAAGTAAGCAAAATTGCTGAACTAGATAATTGGAAAATGCGATATAGCAAAAGTTCTATAAGCAAAGATGTTACAGAAGACACACTAGACGAAATACCAAATTCGTCTGACAGCTACAACAGTTTCTTAGTAGACTCGACATTAATAGACGATATCAAGAAAGCCGTTAACATTTAATCGCTTTCAATAAGTAAGTAAGTAGAACTTACGAGAGGAAGAATCAAAATGGGTTTTAAATTTAATTTTACAGAAGACCGACTATCAAGTATCTTAACTAAAAACAAAGAAGTTAATAAATGGTACAAATTAATGAAAACTATGCTACCATTATACAGTATTACTACTGAGAATAGAGTAGCAGGATTTTTAGCACAATGTGGACACGAAAGTCTACAATTTACAGTTTTAAAAGAAAACCTAAACTATAGTTCAGATGCCCTTAACAGAGTATTCCCAAAGTATTTTAAAAATGCCGGAAGAGATGCAACTGGTTATCATAGACAACCTGAAAAGATTGCTAACGTTATCTATGCTAACAGAATGGACAATGGCGATACAGGTACAGGCGACGGGTACAAATTTCGTGGACGTGGCGTAATACAATTAACAGGTAGAAGTAACTACACAAGATTTGGTGAATCAATTAATAAAACACCAGAAGAAGTAGTAACATATTTAGAAACTAAAAAAGGTGCTTTAGAATCAGCTTGTTGGTTTTGGAGTACAAACGGTTTGAACAAATATGCCGACAGTCAAGATATTGTTGGTATGACAAAAAGAATTAACGGTGGTACAATAGGACTTGAGGATCGTAAAGAACATTATGAACATGCTTTAGAAGTGTTCGGTGGTCATTACACTCCGTCAACAACAGACAAATATGAAACTGTTAGAAAAGGTTCTAAAGGAGATACTGTTATGAAAGTACAAAGGGCGTTAAATATTTTACCAGTTGATGGTAACTTTGGCTCTGGTACAGAGCAAGTAGTTAAGGGATGGCAGACAAAAAATGGTTTAACTGCAGATGGCATAGTTGGACCTAACACACTAGCAAAACTATTAGGATAACGTGAGAAAATCTACATTAAAAGCATTTGAACGTTTTATAAAAAATCAAAGGAAGCTATTAGGTAAAAAGAAAACACCTAAAGAGATTTCTAAAAGAAGGCGAGCAATTGACGGATTTGGAGAGTAAATTATGGGATTAAAATTAGCATTAATTATGATGGTCCTTATGGGAGCCATGGGTGGAGTAGGTTACTGGTATTATAATGATACACAGGAACGTATGGCCACTTTGGTTGCCAATGAGGCAAAAGCAACTTTGGCTGTACAAGAAGCTGAAGCGGCCAAGGCGGCTATGGAAGAGTCTTATAAAAAGATGGCAATAGAAAATAAAAAAGTTAATGCCAAATTTGATGAGATAAACTCCGCAAACAAAAGACTACAAAATAAATTAAGCAGACACGACTTAGGTGTATTAGGAATAGCAAGAGATACTTACACAGAAAAAGTTATCAATAAAGGTTCTGCCAATGCTTTACGATGTGCTGAAATAATTAGTGGTTCAGAACTATTAGAATCAGAAATTTCAGCAACAAAACCTAGCGAAATCAATCCGGAATGTTATGAGATAGCAAATCCTAACTTTGATCCTAGCATACAATCAGAGGCATGGAGGAAGAAAAACTTATGAACAAAGTAATAGTATTATCAATTATCGCTACATTATTTCTAGCTGGATGTAGTAGTAGTGTAAAAGAGCTAGAAATAACTACAAAGCCAATTGAAAAACCATCTTTGGCATTGCCCCAAGCATCTACACTAAATTTACAAAATGTTGAATGGTTTGTTATAAATGAAGAAAACGTTGATACAATCTGGCAACGCTTATCAGATGACAAAAAAGATATAGTCCTGTTTGGACTGACTGATGACGGCTATGAGCAACTATCAACAAACATGTCAGATATAATGGCACTAGTTCAACAACAAAAAGCAATCATAGGTGCTTATAAAGATTACTATGAAGAAGCAGATGCGAAAATAGATGATTCAAACTCAAAACTTGAAGAAAAAAATAAAGAAGGCGCTGATAAAAAATGGTGGCAAATTCAATAACCTCTATTAAGATCTACTAAATATACATTATAAAGGATGGGATCTATATGATAGATATAATTGAAAGAATGGCCACTGAGCGGCTATGGATATACACAGCACTTGTGGGGTCATTATTTGGTCTAGCATTTTCAACATATTTTAAAGGTACACGAGCAGGAATGTGGTTGTACGGAAAGTTTGATACTATTATAAACTTTTTAGTAGAGCGTTGGGGTTGGACTTGGTTTAAGAAAGATCCAAATGCTTGGAGGAAAGTACACCCAGAGCTAACAAAACATTTTGATGAAATGGAAGCAAGGCTCGACAATATAGAAGGTGATGATTATCCAAAGTTTGGTGGGTTAGGTAAATGACTGAACAATTAGGTATAGATTTAGCAGAATTAATAATGCCGTGGGTCGCGATTCTTATATCTTTGATGATAGCATTTTGGACTAAAGACTTTGTACAAAATCTAGCACAAGGGTTGAAGTTCAAAATGAATCCAGCATTTAACGAAGGTGACACAGTAATATTAGGTGGCGATGATGCTATTATAGTTAAAATTGGTATTAATCAAACAGTATTTGGTGTATACTCAGACAGAGGATATACTTGGCGATACATACAAAATACTAGAATACCTCTTCTCAAATTAGAGAAAGTTATTAACAAAGAAGTACATAAAGATTCTCCTCTTGAAAAAGCTAACAAACTACAAGCTCTATTAGATGAAGCACAAAGCAATCAAATTGAGCAAAACAAAAAAGCAATCAAAGAAATTAAAAACGGAAAAAAGTAATGGCAGAGAAAAAACAAAATTCACTATACAAATACAATGACAACAGATACGATAAAGTAATTGATTTGGCCAGGGCCTTTGATGCTTGGAGACTATTTCCAAGAATATTTATAACTGTTTACATTGTGTTGTTATATCAAGTAGTACATTGGTTTATGGGGTTGCCTGATCCTAACATAGCACAATCAGGACTAGTATCAGTAGTTACAGGTGCTGGTGCGGCATGGTTTGGATTATATGTTGGCGGCACTAACAAGAACCAAGAAGCATCACACAGCGACCCCGCTGATTAGAAATACTAACTTGACAAACGTTGAGTTTTCGTATATAATATACACATGAATCAAGATCCGTACACAATTTTAGGTGTATCCCCAGATGCAGATGAAAAAACAATAAAGAAAGCCTATAAAAAAATGGCTATGAAACACCATCCTGATAGGGAAGGTGGTAGCGAAGTCAAGATGAAAGAAATATCTGAGGCTTATGGTAGAATTACCAAAGGTGATCCTACGAACGGATTTAGTAATAACATGTCCCAAGAAGATTTACATGACTTATTTTCTAACTTCGGTGGAGCATTTTCTAATGTCTTTGGACAACAGAGCCAACACCAGCCAATGAGGGGTAGAGATATCAATATGGAACTACCAATAACTTTCCATCAGATGTGGCATGGGCATGAACACATCGTACGAGTAAACGGTAAAACATTAAGTGTTAAAACCCCACCGTTCATTAATAACGGTTCTAGAATACGTTATTCAGAACACGGCCTACCTCCAAACCAAATGGGTATCCCGGGTGATTTACTAATCACTGTTCTAATTCAGAGAGATAATAAGTACAGTATAGAAGGTGGAAAACTTATCGCAGAACATGAGATTAGTGTATGGGACGCAATTGTAGGCGGAACAACTGAATATACACATATCGATGATAGAGTTTTAAAAATATCAATTAAGGAAGGAACTGGACACCAGTCAATACAGCGTATACCTAGATATGGATTGAAAGGCGGCGACTTATTTGTTAGGTTACATATTAATATACCTAAAGATTTGACAGCTGAACAAAAAGATGTTATAATAAAATGGAAGGAAAAATGAGAAAATGACAGATATTACACCTACTTACATGGATTATTCGGCTACTACGCCTGTAGATCAACGTGTTGCTGAAAAAATGGCAGAGTGCTTAACACTAGAAGGCACATTTGGAAATCCAGCATCACGTTCACATTATTATGGATGGCAAGCCGAGGCGGCAGTAGACAAAGCACGTAAACAAGTTGCAGATTTAGTAGGAGCAGATCCTAAAGAAATAGTATGGACCTCTGGTGCTACAGAGTCTAACAATCTAGCCATTAAGGGTATTGCTCATTTTTATGAAAAACGTGGTAAACATATTATCACATCAAAGACAGAACATAAAGCAGTACTAGATACTTGTCGTCAACTTGAACGAGAAGGTTTTGAAGTTACGTATATGAATCCATTACCAAGTGGACTGTTAGACATTGAAGAATTTAAATCTACAATAAGAGAGGATACAATTCTAGCTTCATTCATGCACGTTAATAATGAGATTGGTGTCATTCAAGACTTACATACAATTGGTGATATTTGTAGAGCAAACAAAACATTCTTTCACGTTGATGCGGCACAGTCAGTTGGTAAACTCCCAATAAACTTAACAGAACTTCCAGTTGACTTAATGAGTTTTTCAGCACATAAGATTTATGGTCCAAAAGGTATGGGAGCTCTTTATGTTTCTCGTAAGCCTAGAGTTAGACTTGAAGCACAAATGCATGGCGGTGGGCATGAACGTGGAATGCGTTCAGGCACATTAGCTACACATCAAATTGTTGGCATCGGTGAAGCATTTGCGTTAGCACAAGAAATGATGGCAGACGAAGAAATTAGAACACGTGGACTTAGAGATAGATTGTACGCTGGTTTCTCTGACATGGAAGAAGTAAAGGTAAATGGCGATATGGAACAACGTATTGGCAATAACCTAAATATTAGTTTTAACTATGTTGAAGGCGAATCGTTAATGATGGCAATAACTGGTATCGCAGTATCATCAGGATCGGCATGTACCTCAGCAAGTTTAGAACCTTCTTACGTTCTTAGAGCAATAGGACTTAGTGATGAATTATCAGCTAGTTCAATACGTTTTAGTATAGGACGTTATACAACAGAAGAACATGTAGATAAAGCAATTACACTTGTTAGACAAAAAGTAGAAAAGCTAAGAGAATTATCGCCTCTATGGGATATGTATAAAGACGGTATTGATTTAAATACTGTAGTATGGGCCGCACATTAAAATGAGATTAGATCCAACATATCTACACAAGGTAGGCAAAAAACTTACTTGGACTGATAAAGAAAAAAGCAAAAAGTTGTATCAAAAATACAATTTAGAACTTATTGCTATTATGATTGAAAACGGTGGACGAGGATTAGCGGCTAACCAATGTGGAGTAAATATACAAATGTTTATTATGAAAAGATTAGACGGTACAATGCTTACTTGTATTAATCCTGAACTAGTACACACCGAAGCTCCGTGGCAACTCGCTTCGTTTAGAACAGAAGAGGAAGGTTGCTTGAGTTTTCCAGGCGAACCGAAGATGATTAAACGGCCGACAAACTGTAGTGTTAAATATCAAGACTATGCAGGAAACTATTACTCGGCAGATTTTACAAACTTAGAAGCAAGATGTTGGTTACACGAATATGATCATTGTCAAGGAATAACAATGAATCAACGATTTAATAATGAAATACAATACAGTTAGGAATATAATATGGCAATAAAGCACAACCCGGAAATGGATTTAATTTTAAGCAAAGCATATGAATTTGCGGATTCACTGAACCACACATATGTCACTATTGAACACTTGACATTAGCATTAGTTAATTATAAAAACTTTAAAATCATGTTAGAAGAATATGGTTGTGATCAAGAACAACTTGCTTTAGAACTTAGAGGTTACGTTGAGCAATTACCTATTGCTTCTGCAACACCTGTTGAAGTTCAAAAGACACAAGGATTAGATAGGGTATGTAATCGAGCATTTACTCAAGTATTGTTTAGTGGTAGACAGCATTTACAAACAATAGACTTGTTCCAGAGCATTATGGCTGAACAACGTAGTCATGCTTACTACTATTTTAAAAAGTTTGGAGTTGACAAGGATGCCCTAACATTATTTTTTAATAAGACATATACAGGCGAAGACGAAACAGAGCTACATATAAGCATGGCTCAAGAAACGTTAGATGAATTTACAGTTAACTTAAATGTAGAGGCTGAGAATAGCAAAATTGATCCTGTTATCGGTAGAGAATCTGAGATAGAAGAAATATGCCAAGTATTAGCAAAAAGAAACAAATCAAACGTACTGTTAATTGGTGATCCCGGAGTAGGCAAAACTGCTATTGCTGAAGGGTTAGCTAACAGGATTATATCAGGTAATGTTCCAAAGTATTTACGAGATTGTAAAATACACAATCTCGATGTTGGCGGATTAATTGCTGGAACCAAATACAGAGGCGAGTTTGAAGAAAGATTGAAAGATATTATAGCCGCGGCAAAACTAATACCGGGCACTATAATCTTCATTGATGAAGCACATCAAATGAAGGGTGCCGGCGCCGGGGGAAACAGTGGACCAGATTTTATGCAAATGCTGAAACCAGCATTAGCTAAAGGAGAAGTTAAAATAATAGCTACTACCACATGGGAAGATTATACGCAGAGCTTTGAAAAAGACAGAGCATTTATGCGAAGATTTTATAGACTAACAGTTGAAGAGCCCACACCAGAAGTATCGAAAGAAATACTTACTGGTCTTAACAAGTATTTTATGGATTTTCATAAAGCAAAAATATTTCCAGAGGCAATTGAAGCCGCTGTTGACCTTAGCGTCAGACACCAACCAGATAAGAAACTACCAGATAAGGCAATTGATTTAATCGATAGTGCCTGTGCTAGGCAACGTTTCTTAGGATACGAAAACTTTAAAATTCGTAAATCTAATATCATAGACGAATTATCTAAAGCAACTAAGATACCATTAGAGCAATTAAACTCTGAAGTTACAAAGAGTTTGGCAGACATAGATGATCAAATTAAAGCAAGTCTATTTGGACAAGATCAAGTCATTGATACTGTAGTTAATAAAATTATGGTAAGCAAAGCAGGACTAAAAAGTATTAACAAACCAATTGGAACATTTTTACTACTAGGTCCTACAGGATCTGGCAAAACAGAATTTGCTAAACTATTAGCAGAACACAGTCAAGCAAAGCTATTAAGATTTGATATGTCAGAATATCAAGAGAAGCACACAATAGCAAGACTGATTGGTGCTCCTCCTGGTTACGTAGGATACGAAGACGGCAACCTAGGGGGTGGATTGCTAGTAAGTCAAATTGAAAAGAATCCACATGCTGTTATATTATTTGATGAGATAGAAAAAGCACACCCTGATGTTAGCAATGTGTTACTACAACTTATGGATGAAGGATTTATCACAAGCACCAATGGTAAAAAAGCTGATGCTAGAAATACAGTTATCTTAATGACATCGAATTTAGGAGCAATGGATAATGAAATGAACAACATAGGGTTTAGTAATACATTAGAGAAAACAGGTGAAGAAGACAAAGCAGTTAAAAACTTCTTTAAGCCAGAGTTCCGTAATAGACTAGATGGCATTTGTAAGTTTAACCATTTATCAACTGAAGTAGTAAGGAAAATTGTTGGTAAATTTAAAGAAGAGATTAATGACTTGTTAGCAGAAAAAGGAATCAAAATTGAGTTTATGGAGAAGGCTGTCGCTCAGTTAGCCGAGCTAGGATATGATAAGAAAATGGGTGCTAGACCACTAGCACGGGTAATTGAAGATAAGATTAAAATCCCATTATCTAAGAAAATTTTATTCGAAACAATAACCGAAGGCTCATTAATGAGAATCGATTATATAGATGATCTATTTACAATTATAGTTACTACAGGAGGGTTAGATGAAGAGCTACCAGCTGAATCTACAACAGGCGTCGACAAATCCGGTCTCATTGTATTGGACCAGTTTAAACCCGAACTTAAATAAATTTTATTCTATAGTTAGGATATCTGACCAGCAGTTCTATAGCAAGTTTCACATCCGTATACGGTTTTGTCCACTTTATCATTGGCGTTGGCTTTATTCAAGACGTGCTAAATTTAGTGGTGCTAATACAATGCCATACAAACAATGGATAACAAATTTACTCCCCGAAGATAGGAGTATATTAAAATCGTATTTAAATAACTCATTTAGTAGACCTACAACTAAAAACAGCATATGGAATAAGGAGTACGAAGACACGTATAAGTTAATCCAATGGATGTACGACACGTTAGGCGAAAAACCTAAACTTAGAATTGAAGGAAATATTGTAGACTTCTACACAAACGACCATAATATATTTTCTTTGTTACAGGAGGTAGATCAGTTAATTCATGAAATTAATTTAGTAAACCCTAAAATTAAATCAAATGAAATAGAATGTGATAATTTCCCACTTGAGAAATACAAGTATCGTGTTATACTTAAAGATAAGTGTAGGAAAAATGAATCTATAATTAACATAATCAATGACCTGAACACACAAGAAACTATTAAAGTAACTGATAGGCGATTAGCAGACATGAGTACATTGGCACATAGGAATTACGGTATACCATTTGGTGATTGGATTTATGTTGAAGACGACCACAACTTAACGTTAGTAGACTTGGTTCTTGGCAATTCAATTTCGAGAGTTATAAAATATGTAAAGAAAGTAGACAGTACAACTCCAGACTGATTGACTAAAGCACACGATATTAAATAAATACATTCGTAAAAGGAAAAAATAATATGCCAGCAACAGCAACAACACTTATAGCGACAACAACACACGGTACCTCTACAGGAAACTATGACGGTAGCTCTGTAGCATTTCAAAGCGATCCAGCAAAGGGAGATGGCTATTACGGCTACGCAGACGGCTTACATACAGTCAGTTGGCAGTTAATAGCATTTACTGGTAAAATTACAATACAAGCAAGTTTAGTAGAAACACCTACTAGTGCTGACTGGTTTGATGTTACATTAAGTGATCCTGCAGGTACAGCATCCGGAACACTTCAGACCTACACAACAAACACATCACACTTGGCGTTTAACTGTACTGGAAACTTTGTTAACATTAGAGCTAGTGTTACTGACTTCACAGCAGGAACAATTAGCAAATTGAGGTTTAATTACTAATGGAAAATTGGATCAAACTAGATTTAGGTCACGAACCTACAATACACGAGCAAAGAATATTTGCTGGCGCTATCGCTATGGTGTTAGGCAAAGGCCTTACTGAAAGCACAGACGACTGGCACATTGATGTATTAGAAAGTTCATTAGGTTGTAAATTTAATGTAGCGTTTACAGAAGAAGAAGCTAACAGGCTCTCCAAAGTACTATCAAAAACTATACCAGATCACGAATTAGAAATTTCAATTTAGGTATATACACTTGAGTAAATAAATATGGATAATATACTTTCGCACGATATCGATACAGCAAACATTGGATTTACCGATGCTGCATCATTACGTGTAGCAGATATGAAAGAAGGTGATCAGAATCTTCGTGTTTATATCTCAGGCGGCGGATGTTCGGGTTTCTCGTATGGTTTTGTATTAGATGAGAAACTAATAGAAGGAGATTCTACTGTAACAAAGAATGGTGTTCAATTACGTATTGATCCAATGAGCTATCAGTATTTAGAAGGAATAACAATAGACTATATAGAAGATCTACAAGGTTCACGATTTAACGTGACCAATCCGAATGCTAAAACAACATGCGGGTGTGGCTCTTCTTTTTCAATTTAAGTAGGTAATTTATGTTTTCAGATGAACAATCAGAAACGATTCAAAACAGTTTCCTAGCTATATGCACACCTTGTTATGGTGGCCAGGTTACAGAAAAACATTATGTGAGTATGGTATCATATACAATTGCTTGTATGAGAAACAATATGACATTTAGTTTAGAAACAATGGCTAACGAAAGCCTTGTTACTAGGGCAAGAAATAATCTTGTAGCAAAGTGTATGATGAATCCTAAAATAACTCATATACTATTTATAGATGCCGATGTTGGCTTTGATGCCGAATCAATATTTAAACTCATAGCACACGATAAAGATGTCGTTGGTGGCATATACCCTAAGAAAACATTTGAACCTAACTATGTGTTTAACCCTAGCACAGATTCTGCACGTGACGGTGATTTAATAGAAGTTGAGGACATAGGCACAGGGTTTTTACTAATCAAACGTAAAGTTATTCAAACAATGTTTGATAAGTTTCCTAAATTAAAATATAATAACAGCATTAACATCGATAATGCGGCTGAACCATTTATGTATGCGTTGTTTGACACTAGCATTGACAAACATGGTAACTATTTAAGTGAAGATTATACATTCTGTGAACGTTGGCGAGAATTAGGCGGCAAAATATACGCTGATACAAGCATAGGGCTATCACATACAGGGTATTATTCATTCCAAGGTGACATAACGTTACTTCAAACTAGCTAAATACTTTATAACTGGAGTAATTCAATGGCAAGTAACATTGCAATCATATATGCTGGAAGATTTCACCCATTTCATAAGGGACATAAAGCTGTTTACGATAGCTTAGTCTCAAAATTTGGTGTGGACAAAGTATCTATTGCTACAAGCAATAAAACAGGACCAGGCTCTCCATTTACATTTAAAGAAAAACGTGTTATGATGATGCTTACTGGTGTGCCAGCTAAAGCAATTAAAGAAGAGATATCACCATACAGACCCGAAAATACACTATCAGGTGTTAGCCCAGATACAGCAGTAATCTTTGCTGTTGGCAAAAAAGATATGGATGACAATCCGAGGTTTAAGCCTGGACTAAAGAAGGACGGAACACCTAGTTATTTTATGCCGTTAGGTAATAGTAAAGTTAACGACTTAAAGGGATATGAACAACACGGTTATTTAATTGTAATACCTACTGTTAATTTTACAGTATTAGATAAGCCAGCAACTTCGGCTACAGAATTAAGAGCCCAATACAAAACACTAGATGACGATCAACGTAAGCAGTTCATTACAGATTTATTTGGAACATATAATGAGGTTATCCAGCAGGTCCTAGATACACGCCTAGCAGAAATGTCTGTTAAAGAAAGCGACTCATACACGGCAACGATTGACAAAGGTGATGAGGTTAAAGTTGGTAGATTTAAAAATAGGAAAGCTACAGTAAAAAGTATTACTAAAGATGAACACGGGCAACCAGTACTTAAAACTAATAAAGGCGATCAGAAACTATTTAAACCAAGAATAACAAAACTAGAAAATAGCTTAAAGGTTATTGAAGATTCTTATTGGGAATTGCTAAAAAGAAAAATAGATCCTAAAATACATGACCAAAGATATCACAATGCCGCACAGCGAGTACACGATGTATTACTAAGAAAAGAAAAAGAAAATGATGGGCACTTTCGCCATTCTTTAGGTTATTATATTCAAAACATAGGTAGAGGATTTAAAGGCATTGATACTAAAGTGTTATCAAAATATTATCAAGACAATTATGAATCACCAATATCTGAAGAATTAGTAACACCCAATGGAGAAGAAACAAGTAGCGACGATGGTGCTGTCACTAGCAAATTATCAGGTGGCGTTAGTCCACAAATGATTGCTAAACAACTCCCAGGTGTAAAAGACAAACAGCAATTACTACAAGTACTAATGAAAATGAAACGAGGTGATGAGAAATATTCACGTAATCAAATGATTGCGGCCGCTGATGCTTTTAAGGAATTAATTGCTAAGGACCCAGCAGAAACACAAAAAATAATGACACTATTAAAAAGGGTTAAAGCAGAATCTACATATCAATTTGAAAACATAAACTTCGATACTGCATAAGGAAAGAAAATGAAACTCGGTGAAGTAGAGAAACAAGAACCAATTGTATACGTGGATATGGACGGCGTACTTGCTGACTTCTTTGCTGAATGGGCCAAATTAGCAGGAATTAAGTCGGGAAGTTATAGAGATATTCCTCCAGCTAAAGTAGATCCTACGTTAAACATGATGATCGACACAGACTTCTTTGCTAGACTTCCTAAATTTCCTACAACAGATCAACTTATAAAACTTGTGATAGAACAGTTTGGCAAGTACTCTATATTGTCATCCCCATTGAGAAATGATCACAACAACAGCAAAAAACACAAACTTTCTTGGATTAATAAACATCTTAACCCTCGACCAGTTAATTCGATAATCGTTGCTAATAAGCAAGGATACGCTGTCTCAAACGGCATTCCTAACATATTAATTGATGATAGGGGATTAAACATTGAAAACTGGAACAAAGCAGGCGGGCATGGTATTAAGTATCAAGCAGACGAAGATTCATTAAGTGTAGTAGTAAAAGGACTACAAGAGTATAAAGAAAAATACTTAACAGAGCGAGGAGTAATGAGTGTTAGTGGACTGACATACGGAGGGTTTCGTCGTCCATTAAAAATTAAAAAATCTACTCCAGGTAAATTATCGTATCCTAAAGTCAAAATGGGATATAACAGTTCTAATATGCACTACAAACATAAAGTAAGAAAAGTATATGAAAATGAAGACTTAGACACTACCGCATTTAATGAGATCCTAAATCCAGCATTAGAAAAATTAGACAGCGTATTTAAAAATAATAAATTTGAGATACGAATAGTAGGAGGCGCTGTTAGAGATATTGCTTTAGGCAAATTACCTAAGGATATCGACCTGGCAACTGATGCTACTCCAGACGAAATGATTGCTATGTTTGATAAAGCAAATATCAAACATAAGCCGACAGGATTAGAACACGGAACTCTTACAGCAATTATTGATGGTGAAGGCTATGAAATTACAACACTAAGAGCAGATGTTAGTACTGATGGTAGACATGCTGATGTAGAATTTATTCGTAACTGGGAAGAAGATGCTCAACGTAGAGACTTAACATACAATGCTATGAGTGTAGACTTCGATGGCAATTTGTATGATTACTTTAACGGCATGGACGACTTACAAGATAGAGTTAGTAAATTTGTAGGCGATCCTGTGGAACGTATTAAAGAAGACTACCTCAGAATATTAAGATACTTTAGATTTCAAAGTAAATTAGAAAGTCCTAGTTGGGACCAAGAAACATTAAATGCTATAAAAGATAACGCTAAAGGATTATCACAAGTTTCTGTAGAAAGAATATGGCAAGAAATGGCCAAACTACTTGTAGGACATAGTGTAATTCAAACATTGTCTTACATGTCAGCTACAAGCGTTGATGAAGTAATTGGTTTAGATACTAGCAAAATACAAATGCTAAATGATTTAAAAGGTAATACAGATCCTGTTATAGCATTAGCAATATTAGTAGACGATTCTTCAGTTGCTAAAAAATGGCGATTAAGTAATGCCGAAGCACAAGATCTAGATTTTTATCTGTCTTATAGAAATAAAAAATTAAACAAAGAACAAGCAGAACATTTAATTATTGACGGCAAAGATAAAACAAAAGTTAGTAACTTAGCAAAGATACAAAATCAAACTGAACTAGCAAATTACATAGAACAGTTCAAAATGCCAGAGTTTCCTATTACAGGAAAAGACCTTATTCAACATGGTATGACACCGGGACCTAACTTAGGTGCTACGTTAAATAAATTAAAAGATTTGTGGAAACAACACGACTACAATATATCAGCAGATGATCTATTAAATGCTATTACTACAGAGTCTAAATTATTTGTTACTAACCGTATGAAAGATATGATATTTGACGAAGGTGTCGGAATCATAACACCATATAATACTACTAAGGATGTTAAGCCTGGTGAAACAATAAGACAGGCTAATAAACTTGGGTTACAATTAAAAACAAATGGCAAAGGCGAAGGTATGCCAGGGCTATTAATGAGGAGTTGGAAAAATGAAAAACGAGGCAGTAACAAATGAACCAGCATCAATCAACAACTTCAAAAAGAAAGGTAACTTTAAATATAGGGCACTACGCTATTTAGGTTTTACTACGAGACCTGATTTAAGTAAAACAGAGTTAAAAATAATACGAGCTAGGGCAATAAAGTTAAAAAAAGCAAGTAGAAGAAATGATCGATTAATAAGTCATCGATTATTAAAACGATTTAATTTTTAATTAAACAGATAAGTAATAATACTATGAAAATAAAAGATATTACAGAAACAGCAACAGCAGGAGCAACATCGTCGGGTAATATAGCCGCAGTTGTAAATCCTCACATTGCTATAGGTAATAAGAAACAGCAAAAGAACTATGCTGGTTCTCCTGGTAAGATGGGTAAAGCACCTAAGCATCCTAAACCTAAGAAACAAAAACCTACAGACAATGCTTTAAACATGAAAGGCACCAGCTTATTTGGTGGTCCTGTCGTAACTAGATAATTATAATAAACAATAAATAACTTAAACAACTAATATTCGGGGTTAAACAATGAGAGCTAAACAGATAATAAGAGAAGATTTGTCCAACGACACTCGCGTTATGGAAACAGACCACGAGGTACAAATGGCTAGGGCAGATTTATTCAAATTAGCAAAGTACTCCGTAGAGTTACACAAAATACTTAAAAACGTATCAGAAGCAGAAGGTCTTGAAGGGTGGGTACAGGCTAAAATTACTAAAGCCGCAGACTATATTTCTAGTGTAAAACATCACTTAGAATTTGAACAAGCTGAAGTGAACGACGATACTGGATTTGAACCTACACCAGATATGGGTATACCTACACCAGCACCAACTGATATGTCAATTGATGATAATGGCGAATTAGGTGCTACTGAAAGTGTTAATGAATTAAAAAGTGAACATTCAGACGATGATATTAGGAAAGCAATAGCTATTGCTAATCATCCTGAATTTAAAGGTGGCAACCACACAGGTGCCTCTAACAAAATTAATAAAATTAAACCAGGTTTAGCAGATCATCCTAAAGTAGCAGGTGCTTTAAGAAGAGCTAACGAAAACAAGGGAGCATAAGATGACCAAAGATAACAGCTCATTTGCTAGTTT
>Ga0075444_10000003_pt1 | contig 122450 bp, 109 predicted proteins | sample CoawatmetaG01DNA_FD_76836 | JGI IMG/M metagenome (GOLD analysis project Ga0075444, IMG submission 76836) | Marine microbial communities from the West Antarctic Peninsula - Coastal water metaG017-DNA | ecosystem: Environmental > Aquatic > Marine > Coastal | place: Atlantic Ocean: West... | reverse complement strand
TAGCAAGAGGTGTGTTTGGTCCTACGTTTCTTTCATAAGACTCACCATAGTTTCCAACTTGTTTAATAATGTTATATCCAAACTTCATTCCAAGTCCTAACATAGGACCCATATAACCATCTTCACCTAGAAGTCTTAAAACTTCTTTTGATTCTGACGTTAGCATTTCGTCAACGTTGTCGGAAGTAATTCCCATTTCTTCAGCATTAATCATAGCAAACATAGTCCATCTAACTATATCTTCCCATTCTTGATCACCTTGTCTTACAAGTGGGCCTAAAGGCTCTTTAGAAATGATTTCTGGTAAAACAACCCAATCGCTAGGATTATCTGCTCCAGCTCTTGCTGATGCTAATCCCGAAGCGTCTGTTGTAAATACATCACATTCGCCAGCGAATAGTTTTGCTTTAGCGTCTTTATTACCTTCAACTGGTATTTCTTTATATTGCATACCATTCTCTGTGAAGTAATCATTTAAGTTTAGTTCTGAAGTTGTTTCTTTTGTAATACAAACAAAAGCACCGTTTAATTCTGTAGCACTTGTAATACCCAATGATGTTGGCACCATAAAGCCTTGTCCATCATAAAAGTTAACACCAGCAAACTCAAACATTAAATTAACATCTCTGCTAATTGTCCATGTAGTGTTTCTTGCTAGTAAGTCAATTTCTCTTGATGCTAGTGTAGGAAATCTCTGTGCGGCATTTAAGCCAACATATTCTGCTTTAGTAGAATCACCAAATACTGCGGCCGCTACTGCTTTACACATATCAACATCTAAACCACTCCAGTTACCTTCTTCGTCTTGGGCTGAAAAACCTGGCAGTCCTGCATTAACTCCACAGATAACATATCCTCGTTCTTTTACAGTTTTTAGTAAGTTAACTTCTTGTGTATTGTGTGTTTGTACTTTATTTGCTGTTTGACATCCTACTAGTAAAGTACCTAGTAATAATGTAGCAATTGATAATAATATTTTTTTCATTGATATTTCCTATGGCTTTGTTAATACTTTTAGTCCGGATTTTTGTTTTTTCTTTTCAGATAATGAAATAGCTGTTCCGCCCAATTTTAAACTACCAGAAGCGTCTGGCATTTTGTTATGAATTGTAATTATGTTTCCATCGTCATCGAGTTCTGCCATTGACGGACCGCAAATTGCTTTTCTTCCATCTTTTGCTTTTGTAATTTCTCTTTTGTCTTTCATGCACTCCATTAAGCTATCGTATGCTACAAAGTGGCTTGAATTGTCAGTTATAATAAACATAGTAATAATAGTTACAAGTGTTGCCGCTGTCATTTTATTCTCCTAATCGCTAGAATTCTTATTATTTCCGTTTTCTCTAATCTTATCTTTTAGTTTTTCTATGTCTGCTAAGGCCTTGTCCATATCAGTTTGTAGTCTTTCAATGTTTACTTGGTTATTCATCCTATCTTTTGCCTGCAACTGTAAACTCTCTACTTGTCCACTTAAAAATTCTATCAACATAAACTGTTCACTATCTGCTGGTGGAGAGCCTAAGTCTCCTCTTGGCCATTTTATTCTAAATTCGTTGTTTTGAGCGATATCGCCTGAAACTAAAGACTCGTGGGCTCCGTCTATTCTTTCTACTTCAGATCTAATATCTTCTTTTATTAAAATAATCTGTGTTTCAGATTTGTTTAATCTTTCAACTATTCCAAAGTATGCCCATACTCCTAATCCTACAGCAATAACTATAGAGATTAAATTTCTCATTGGCATTGCTACTGAAGTTTCGCTTGATACTTTCATATTAGTTTCCTTGATAATTTACTACTTGTACTACTTGTTCCTTTTGTGGATTGATCTTGGGGTAGTTTGGTTTTCTGATTTTTTAGGTTTAGGTCTACTAGACATAACACCTGCTAAATGTTTCATATGATTGATAGACTCATCAGTGTCATCTTTCTCATCTTCTAACTCATCTTCAACTGTATCAGCAAGAGCATCTGCCATTCCTTTTTTAAGAACTTCTTCGGGATTTGACATTGGCTTACCTTCAAACATTTTTGCTTCAATTTCTTCAACTGCCGCTTCGGCTTCGATTGGTAGTTCTTTTGATTCTCCATAGCCTAACATTCTTATCAAATACTCTTGGTGCTCAGTGCCTTTGGCTCTATTTATTGTTTGTTTTAACCAAGCATTAATAACATCTCTACAGTCAGCATTTGGATCTTTTTCTCCAACAGCATATAAATCATCAAATAATTCATCATCACCAAATACTTCACCTATTTCATCAGTTGCGGCTTGGCCGCCTTCGCCTGCTATAACAGGTGTTGCCATAATTTCTTTAAATTTTGCTACATCTTCATCGCTTGATGGTAAATGCCATGTACCTTCTTTCACAACTGAATCTGTCCATTTTTCAAACTGTGCTGATTCGTCTTGTGGCTTCATTTTGTATTTAGGATCATAGTCCTGTACTTCTACTTCACCTTTTAACCATTTCATAGCAATAGCTGTTGCCATTTGAGTATCATGTTTATTAGTAAAACTATCATCAATGTTAAAAATAGCTCTTGCTAAATCGTCGTCTTTTGTACGAACTGAGATTGTAGCTAAAATTCTTCTAACTAACGAATGTATAGGGTTTTCTGTATGATCTAAACCTTGTGTGTCATTTGGTTTTTTAAACTTGTTTGATTTAACAAACGCTAGTTGTTTTCTAATTAATGAATCTTCTTCTTCATTTGGTGTAACAACAATTTTAGACTTACCTTTGATAATATCATGTATTGGTCCCATATCTTCAGCAACTTTTCTTCTTGCTTTAAGTACAGTAGGTAATAAACTTTCTAATTCTGATTGGTCAACATTTCTTATTAATTTGCCTTTAAGCTCATCGAGATCTGATTCATCGTAAACTGATTCTGTAGGTTGGAAATTTTCAGCATACACCTTGTAACCTTTTGGTTTACTAAGAGTTGCTACTGTTTCTTTTAATCCTTTATAACGTTTTTTAGCATCAGAAATAATATCAGCAGAATCTTCATTAACAAACCCGTCAGCACGTTTTAGTTTACTAACAAAGTTTCTTAACTCATACATTTCTTTTATACATTCAATAATATGTGACCCTAACTCATCATGTGGGTTTCCGCCTGCATTTACGTGTCTTGCCATTGCCCTAGCACCTGGCAAATATTTGTAAGGAAATTTAAATCTTTCTTTAGCATCATTCTCAATAAAGATTGATTGTATTTGCCTACTTCTAGATCCTTGTATATCTTCATCTACTGCGGTTCTATGTTTTACTATAATTCTCGCCGATTCAACTGTTTGATAGCTTGTTTTAGTTGAACCATACATTTTGCTGACTGATTCCATTGTAATTTCATCCGTTGTGTATTGAGAACTATTTTTAGTAATAGCCTCATAGTCTCGTTTATCTAGCTGATTTTTGCCAATATTTCGTACATCAAAGTTCATCATATTTTTCTTAGCAAAATATCTCATTTCTTTTAAGAAATCAAACCAACTACGTTGAATTGATTTTGGTAAGTCACCACTTAAACTTTCAGCAAAATAAATTGTGAAGTTAGCAGGATCAATTATACTAATTGTTACTGGGCCGTATTTTTCGCCTTCTATAATATAATTAAAATCAAATAATCTAGCACGTTCCGACTCTAATACTGAGCCAGCTCCTTCATCAGCAATATTTACTTCACCGAACTTACTTGCTAAATTTTGATATAATGTATCTGCTATTTTGTTAATTAGTTCCATATTATTATTTATCCATTATATGATAGCAAACGGCATTGGTTCAATAAAGTCATCTTCGCTTGATCTCATGTCTTGTTGTATCGCAGGATCATATGATCCTAACAATGTTGCAATTCGTAATGCTAAAATAAGAGCCATAACTAAGTCATCATGCTCTCCAGGTTTACCTGAGAAGCTATTACCACTAGCAACAAATGTTTTTAATTGTGTTATAAGCGGCTTACTGTGTACTACTAGCTTTTGATTTTCTACTAGTTCTTTTAGCTTGGCACAAGAAGCTAATTTACTCTTGTGTGTTGTATTAAAACCTTTTCTAAAGCGTCTAACATGCCCGCTCCTAGCAGGTTCGCTCATAAAATAACCATGTATTGCTTCTTCGCCTACTTCTGCTATTGATACTAGGGCCGCTTCGCCTAATGTATTGTTTTCTACACTATAATAAATGTTATTATTATCATTTGTAATATCGTAAATGTATTTTGTAATTTGTTTTATAATAGTAACTTGCTGTTGTATTGTTGTTTTGTTGTGTTGCCATTCGGCACATTGCTTCATACCTGGTAATTCAAATACCTGAATAGCACTATAGTCGCCACCTGTACCTAAACTAGGATCTAATCCTAGTACATAAGTCATTCCTTTTTTGGGCTTATGGTACCAACGAACTTGGCCTTGTTTATACCCGGGCTCTCGGCCTTCTAAACTTGCTAATATAATTGGATTGATTAAAGTTTCATCAAATATAATCGGTTCGCATTCGTGTTCACGTTTAAAACGTTCAATACCGATTCTTCCGCGTTCATCATCTGCCCACGCCTGATCTCTATCTGGATGTTCGTCCCATAGCGCCTTAAAAGCATGAAAACCGTTAACGCCTACACTATTTGGATCTTCATTACCAAAGTTATCTAATGTTTTATTAGCCTCTGTCCACAATAACCAAAACTGATCTTCATCTGAATTCGGTGTACTTGTAATAATTGCTTTACCACCTGTTGCTAGTGTAGGTGAAATAGATGTCCAAAACTCCGTGGCAATATTATTCCTAACAAAGGCAAACTCATCACAGTATAGTAATGTAATGGACATACCACGTCCTGTATTTTCAGTAGTTGCTTGTGACACAATCCTACTACCATTCTCAAATTCAATTGATCCTCTGTTGTAGTTTGTAACACCTGCCCTAATGTGATCAGGGCAAAGTTCATAGGCATATCTAATACGTGACATAATTTCCTGTGCGCCGGCATATTTATGAGCCGCAATTAATATAACACTATCAGGAACAAACATAGCGTACCAAAGTAAATACCCAGCCGCTGTAGTGGTTTTACCCATTTGCCTACTTAACAAATTAATACTAAAGCGATTGTCATGATAACTTTTTACAAGTGTTTCTTGAAACCCGTACGGATCGTATTTAATTTTGCCTTGTACAGGATGTTGTATAAAGAAATAATTTTCGAGGAAATACTCAGGACCAGTTTTAGGATCAGCACACAACACAAAGTCGTCAAGTTGCTCTGCTGTAAACTGCTGGCCTTTGTTGGCTTTTTTAATTAATACGCCGTCTAGAGATTTAGTGTTTGCCATATATGTATTTACTCAAGAAAAAGCCAGGTTGTAATATACCTGGCTTTGTTATGTATAGTCTGGAAAACTATTACTCTATGTCACTGTATGCTTTTTTCAGTTTCATAACTAATTTGTTATGGCCGTCATTGCCTACTGCTGGCATAACTTTAGGTCTGTTAGGACCACCTGACATTTTATTAAGTTGAGTATCAGTATCAGCATATTCTTCGTCTGGTGAGTTGGAATATTCTTCAACTGGCTCTGGTTGATTGATATCAGCATCTGTTACAGGTTTTACGCCTGCTAGATTTAAAATTTGCTGTAGTGTATTAGCATCTATAGAAACCATTTCTGGCTCTTCAGATACTGCTTCTTCTTCAACTGAACAAACACAAGGCGTTTCACTGCATTCTTCACATGCTTCTTCCATCTCTGGCTGAATCATTGCTTCTTCTGTATCTTCTTCTTCAACTGGCTGTGCTTCTGCTTGATTTAAATCTGCGTCTGTTACAACTTTTACGCCTGCCGCTTTTAAAATGTCTGATAAAGTAGTATCTGAAACTTCTTCATCAACTTCTTCATATTCAGTTACTGATTCGTTTTTATTAATGTTTTCTTCAACTTCTTCAACTTCTTCATCATCTGCTGAATCACCTTTCTTTTTAGCAATAGCATCACGTAAGCCAGCTGGCAATTTTTTCTGTGCAGCTGTTAATTCTTCTGTTACTTCTTCTTCAACTGCTTCGTCTACTGCTGAATCAATTGCTTCAATTGTTTTTTTAAATTCTGATTGTTCTTTTGCTTCGACTTTATTAAAATCCTCTGTTTGGATTTCTCTAAAAAGCTTCGCAACCTTATGTAAGTCTATTAATTTATTATCTTCCATTATGTTCTCCCTGCCACTGGTGATGTTGTACCTTGTGGCAAATCACTAGTTGTTTTTGCTTTTTCTGTTTTGCCTCCTGCTATATCTATTTCAGGTGTTTCTTTTTGTAGTTCTTTAAAGAAACCTAATTTAGATTCTGCAGGTGCTTCGCCCGAAGCGTAGTCTGATCCAAGATTTGCTACGTATTCATCACCTTGTGTTTTTACTGATTCTTCTCTAGCAACTTCTTCTGGATGATCACTGTTAATAACAACTACGTGATTGCCCGGAATGCCTGCTAAGTTTACTAAATCAGAATGTACAATTTGTGGTGTACTTGGGTATGTTAATGTAATTTCAAAAATTGTTACTTCGCTGTTGCGAAGATTTTGAAAGTCCATAGGATGTTCTTGAATTGGTGTTTGTTTAGGAGATGTAATATCCTTAACATCATATTTACCTAGCACCCGTTCTATAACATCCATTAATTCCGGCTCTGCTTTCATGGCCAGTTTCACTTTGAACTTATATTCCTTTAGTGACTCTGCTAAGTATTCATTGAAAAATTTCATTTTACTCTCCATTGTATTATATATAACTATTTATTATCTTTATTAAGAATTCTATCAAGCAATTCGTTGCGACTTAGCACAGTTGCTTCACCGTTTTCTACACCGTCTAGTTTGCCCATGTCTCTATCAATTCGGGCATCAAGTGCCTTCTTACGAAGCTGTAATTCTACCATTTTTAGCTTTTTATCTATCTTAGCCTGTTTAGCATTAAGTGTGATAGTTAACATCTTACTAGCAGTATCAAATATTTGTCCACTAAATCTAGCTTCTACATTCATTCCCAAATCCATTAAATTATCAAATGTATCCTCTGCCTTATTAGCAATATCATCCATCTCTTTATCATTTGCTGTAAGATTAGTAACACCTTCTAATGCTGTTTCTATATCGTCAACATCTCTGAGAGATTTTTCTACTCGGCTTACAACCTCAATTGCTTGTGCTGGCTCTATTTCTTCAGGTAGATTGTCTGTGCTACCGTCATCAATTGATGACATATTTAATAATTCTTCTAATTTTTTTGTCATGATAAGTTGCCTTAGTGTATACGGTATTTAGCCTCGGCGTTTTCCTTGATGGAATAAATCGTTTTCTGTAACGACCCTAAATCTTAGGCCTTTTGATTTACACCAAGCTGTTGCGGCTTCCCATTTAGCCATATTTTGTACTACAGCTAATTGTCTGTTTTTGCTTTTGCCAGCACCTTCCATTGTAGATTGGTTACTAGGCTTAATCTCTACGACTTCTGATCGTCTATTCCCATCTTTGTCTTGATACTGAACAAAGAAGTCCGGAACATATGTGCTTTTTTTTCCAGTTAATGGATTTCTATAAGGAATTCTTATGGCTTCACTAGCCCAACTTATTACACCAGGATTGTTATCGCAGAAGGTCATAAAAACCTGTTCCCAACTCGATCTATATATTGGTGTCCTTGCGCCTGCGTATTTGTCTGGATTTTTAACTGTATATCGACCGCGGGCAACTCCCTTGCCTATCATTCAATTACATTCCTCGATACTGACGGATTTGGTGTTCTTGTATTAGCAAAGCCTAACATACTTGTTTTCTTTCTTTCTCCATTAATCAGTGTTATTAGTGTTAATTGAAGATCGTCTATTGTGTCTGATCGTAGTCTATCGACGAGCTCCATTACTTTAATATTCTGGCTGGCACCTATTTCGAACAATGTATCTGTTAACGTATTTGATATCTCATCGTTGCCGTTTGTTTTTCCTAAGAAGAAAGATTTTACCGCTTGGTGCTCACTAGAGTTAATTTCAACACTTTGAACAAAATGCCCGTTAAAGAATTGCCTAGTATCTAATTCATTATCTGGAGTTGATTGACCTATGTTGCTTGAGCTGTATAAATTTTGTGACATTTTAGTTTTCCTGAATATCACCCATATTATAAGATTGGGTGTCGCCAACTGTTTCAGACTTGACTACAACTTTATCCATACGCTTATCAGCGGTATTTTTAGCATCTGGAAACGAATGTTGTTGCTGATTCAATTTTGCTTTTGCTACTTCTTCTCCTACTAATTTAGCATTTGACGGAGAGTATCCATCTCGATAATACTTAGGAGGCCGTTGCCATTCCTCATGTTCGTTAGCCCATGAGCTATTACTAACTTCTTTTAATATACTGCGGTTTTGGATGTTCATTCTATCTTCTTTGAGATTGCCTAGATCTTCCCAAGAACTTTTGTCGTCAAGAACAGGATTACCTATATGGTCAGGTGATGTTGTTTTATCGTAATGTAAATCACCAAATCCTGTAGGTCCTGCAGTTACACCGTCATTGCTAGAAGATGTCATTGTGCCTTGAGCATATTTTACAGTTTCATATTGAATCTGCATTGAATTCTCTAACACATCACTTTGACTGTGGTCATGTGAATCATGCTGGAATTGAGTAAGTATAGGATTAACTAAGGTGTATTCTGAGAACTGTTTTTTTCCATATATACTGTACAATTGAATACTCTTAAAAAATGAATCAGTATTCGGTCGAGCCATGCCCCACTTGCCAGTATCTTTACGTTCAGTATATGTATCACGAGTTACTGTATAACTAGAGGTTGTGCCGTTTTTCTGATCTTCATAGTAGTAATCTAAATAAGCATACCACAACCGTTTTGAAACATCCGACATATCGTCATGGAAACGTAGTTGGACTGGTTGATAATTTATTTTTGTCTGTACAGCTCTCCAGCGATTATACTGGTTCATCATAGTTGTATCAAATGTGTACGTTGGCAATTCCATAGCTTTCACTAACATACTTGATTCTCGTCGTATTTCGTCGCCCCTAGGCATTTTTGCGAGTTTTTTAAGTGCTGTTGGAGAAAAGTTAAACACAACATAAAATAAAAATTTCTGTTTTGGTGCTAACCTAAAATCACCATCAACAAACGTTCTAGCGGCATGTTGGTAATCTAATAAATGTTTTGACATTTAACTCGATCCTCCTAAATTAAAAAATTAATTTGCGCCGTTTTTACCGCTTGTGTGGTTTGATGTTCCGCCTGGAGTAACTGAAGTTTGTACCGCATTATCAAATCTAATTGACAATGTAATACTAGCAGGTTCCGAAGAAGCATAGTTCAAGTCGTTATAATTAACGTTTTCAATATAACAACCTACAACTTCCCATTCTTCTAATGAAGCTAGATTTTGCGAACCGTTACCACCGTCTAGTATTTCTAAACGTGTTCTGAATTTATAATCAACACCAGCATGTGCTGACGCTTGTTCCATAAAATCAAATTGTCTTTGAACCTGTTGCCCAATTAGTTTAGATACTGAGTTATTAACATCATCTCTTATATTAACAGAGATCGGATCCCATGTGTGTTTTCCGATTACGTTAATTTTTGAGTTATAAACATCAATTGGAATTTGCTCAAAGTTAACACTTGGACGTGTTATATCCATAATTTGTTTTGTAAGTTCTACTTTAGAACTTCCTGGTGTTCCAAACATTTCAAAGCTCACTCTAAAGCGATATTTTAATTTCGGCATTAACAAGCCTTGCGACGAAGTGCCGGAAACCCCTGTTCCTGTTGGAACTGTAAACTTACTTAATGACGATATTGCCATAATGTGTACTCCTTTAAATTTCTGTAATATAGAAAATCTTCTATATTATTATTACAATATTATTTATCCTAATAGCTGACCAAAAAAATAGGGCGTTTTACCGCCCTACTTAAATGATTTAATTACTTAATGCTGTTAAATAGATCCTGTGTTCTGGATTCTAACCGGAATGTAAATAAACTCAACTGCCTTAACTGGTTCAATCGCAACATCTATATATAGTTCATTTCTGTCTATCCTAGATGTTGTGTTGTTTGTTTCATCACATACTACCAAGTAGTCATATAAACCACGTTTAGCAACTAAGTCATTCATTAATGACTCTACAACACCCTTAACATCATCTCTAGTTAATTTGTCGTTTGGTTCAAATACATATGGTTTTGTGATTTCGCCTAGTCTTTCTCTAATATACGCTACAAGTCTTGCTACGTTAATTCTATCTAAAGCACTAGCAGAAGCATGTCTTGTTTTGTTACCAAAGTTAAGTATACCAGTTCCCGGAATAAACGTAATTGGATTAATCTTGTTCTCATATAGAGTATCTCTCAACGATTCTCTAATACCAGTAGTTTGGAATTCACCAGTAGCACTATCTATGTGTCCTAACGCTGTAGCATTATCTACGCCACCTCGTCTTGTACCTGCTGGAGCAAACCAAGGATAACTAGCGTCATCTGAACGTAAAACTGTTCTTAATGCCATGTGTGTTGGTGGAACAACAATAGAGTTTCCATCTAAGTCTGTAGTTTTACCCGATGGATAAAACACACCTAAATAAGTATCTGCTGTAACCAAACCATTGTCATTGTTGTCAAGTGCTAGTTTAGTGTTCTTAGCCCAATTTTGTACGTCTGTACTATTTGGTGCTAGTCTCATTGGAGCATCTCCAAGAACAAAACCTGTGTTACGTCTTTCGTTATTAAGAGCAACTAAGTTCTGCATAAGCTCAGGATATCCAGGAGCAACTAATAAGTTAAAGTTACGCTGTTCTTCACGAATCTCATCCGACTTAGAAACTGCTGATTTCATCGATGATACAATAGTGTTACGTTGAGCATGTCTACCTACATAAGGAGAACCATCATTTTGTAATCCAGAAACAGTTACCCAAGCATTTGTTTCTGTAGGGAGTACAGAATCTGGATAATCAGTAGCATTAAAATATGCTTTTTTGTACTCTTTAACGTTGTTCGAACTACGTCTTAAGTTAAATGCTAACATACCTCTTGGATACAAAGTTGCCTTTGGAGCATCAATATCCACATAGTTACTTGTTAACAAAGTTTTAACAGTTGTCATTGACGACGTTGTCACATCATCAGTAGCACTATCATGGAATCTAAAGTCAGCAAACACAATGCCTGCTTCTGTAGTTTGGTCTGTTGTATCAATAGCAACCCATTTATCTACAGATGCAACACTTTGCCATCTTGAGATTTTAAAAGTATCTGGTGCTGAACTATCAACCCATAAATCACCGTGTACTAGTGCTGTTGAATCAGACTGTAAAGTTGGTGCTGTTGCCGAAACAATAGGACCATTTGGTGAAGTATTTGATAAGTTATATCCCCTAGCATCACTTGACACATTTTGATATGCTTTCCAAGTGCTAGTTCCGTCGTGTATCATAATATCTACATCAGAAACTGCGGCATTGAACCAGTTAGTACCTGCAACTGGATCAGCTGTAGGTTGTGTAATACTAGCTGAATAAGTGTAAGCCTGCCAGTTAGATATAATAATATCTGAGGCGTTGCCTGCTCTTGCTGTAGTTAATGCTGAAGTAATACCAATATCTGCTATTGGTGTTCCTGTACCGTCTTTAAGTACAATCTTACCACCTAAATCATGTGTTAATGTAATAGCATTTGTAGTAGTATCTCTTGATACCGTTAAGTTAGTAATATTTTTTGCTGTTAAATCAGTAACAAAAGTTGAAGCAGTAGCACCACTCATTGTAACTGTCACTGCTGATGTTAACGTTGCTGTCTTATCTGACATTTGAATTGTAAATGCATCACTTGCTGTAAGTGTTGGACTTGCTGTACCTGTTACAGTAGTAGCACCCTTAACAAGCCTTTTAAAGAACTTGTAACTACCTCTACTGTTATCTTCAACATCGTATCTAACATATAAAGTATCAGCCGCAATATTTACACCGCCACCTGATGCATCTAAGGCAAAGTTTGCTGATTCATCGTTGTTATACAAATTAGCCGCGTTTGCTTCAAACAATTTAGTAGTAACGTTATAAGTTTTAAGACTAAAACTAGCACCTTTATTAGGTGTAGTTGACTTAATCCAAACAGATCCAGTTGGTCTTGTAACAGTATCTGCTGTTTTCCATTCTGGAATAGTTGTGTGTGCCTGTACATCAAATTTAGGACAATAATAAGTGCCAGCAGTCATGCCAACGTCAGCTAGTATCGTGTGTCCCGATCCATCCGCTATAACTATTGCATGATTTGTAGCAGATGTATTAGCGTAAAGTTCTAATTTATTGTTAACAACTGCCGCTGTAACACCTGTCACTGCCGCTGTATTAATATCAGCCGCTAATGAACTTACTGTAGTGCCCGAAGCTGTAACTGTAGTAGAATTAATTACAACAGTATCACTTGCTGATATTGTTGCTGAACTAACAGATCCTGACAATGTCGGATGTGCTATTTGCCATGCTAGTGTTCCAGTTTGTACCCATGTATTATCTCTATTTTTGTAAAAGAGTTTATTTGATGTTCCGGTGGCCATAATCGCATAAGTTCCTACTGTACCGTAAGAAGTCTTAGGGGTAGCAGGTGAACCCGATACATCATTAGTATCAGTAATTACACTAGGTACTACGTTAGTAAATAATTGTGTAGATTCGTTCCATACATGAACACCGAATAATGTCTTACTAACATCAAACCACTGTGTGCCTGTTGCAGGTGCGCCTGTTGGCCTTCCTGACTTAGTAATCATTTCGCTTAGATTTACGTCTGCTCTTAATACATATGCTCTATTACTAATACCTAGTACACTATAAGCTGACATAAGTCCGTACTCATTAACTTCACTACCGTGAAGTGCTGTACCACTTGTATTTTTGTAAAAGTTTGGTTCGCCGTAAGTTGTTACTAACTCTCGTTGTGAACCAATTAAATATGTTTTATTTGCTGTTGCTTTGGTTGTGCCTGCCGCTGTTGCGGTGCTAGTACCACTAGTTTTGTCTTGGGCTGTTGCGACAACAATAAAAGGGATCGTTCCAGCCGCCGTTGGAGCGTACTGTGATTCGTCTGATATTGTAACGTCTATACCCGGTGATATAAGTGCCATTTTATTTTGTCCTCAGTTAAAAAAGTTTATATTATTATACATTGTATTTAGCGATTTCATTTAAAAACCGCCTAAACTAGACACCTTTATAAAGGGCACCGCCGTATAAATACTAGTATGACTAGGCCAGTATGTATATCATGTAATGCTCCAGCGGCAATTAATTACAACAGAAAAGGAAAAACTTACTATCGTAGGTTTTGTGATAGCTGTATACGACAAAATAAAAAGCCAAATTTGTTCAAAGTACACGGATATCAAAAGCAAAGTACTTGTGATCATTGCGGGCATCAAAGCAGATATCCTGAAAGTTTTTTAATTTATTATTTAGATGGGAATAAAGATAATACTAGGATAACAAACCTTAAAACCGTTTGCCTTAACTGTAAAGTGATTCTTGGTCGGATCGGGTGGAATAAGATTGCTGGTGATCTAACACCTGATCTATAGAGTATTGTAGTGTTTCAACTGTATCATTATTTGTAAGTAACACATCAAAATCCCAGCCTGCCCATCGCCATTCACTACGGTGTACATCTGGATGTGCTCTTGCTACTGGATTATCTTCTGGTGGATTAGTATGTAGGTTATTAAGTTTGCCTGCCATTCCCCAATACTCTGGTTCTTTTTCTCTCCACACTTCCCATGTAAAGCCTTTAAGCCCTTTAACCATTTCAAGTTCATTAAAGAATCTACAGTCAGGTATTACAAAATTTTTATCTGGGTTTTCTAATATCTGTTGTTTAACTAAACTAACCCAAATGCCGTCATAAAATCCACGTCTTAAACATTCAGTTCCGTATAGTTGTAATACAGTTCTAGGTGTTATTTCTTTACCTGTTTCAGTGGACCAATACTCATCAATTTCTTCTCTAAACTCTCTTGATTCAACTGTATCACCTTCAAGCAATGCCCTATCCCAGCCAAACAGAGTTGATACGCCATCCTTTAATCTGTCGGCGAAACTTAATTTTATAAAGTTATGTTTGTCTACTAAGTAGTCAGCAACGGTGCCTTTACCGTTGCCTATTAACCCACATACACCTATAATCATAATGATATCCAAGACTTTGTTAATCGTTTTGAAACAATTAATCTTATTAACCAAAATACACTAGTATAAAATAATGTACCTAATAAAGTATTCTGGAAAAATGGTATTGCCATAGTATAACATAATATTAAACCATCTAACGTTTTAGGATACATATCATACATGGCCCATACAGCAAAATTTGTAACTATAAAGAATATTATACTAGCCAAAACAGCATTACCAAACACATTTCTGTACCTTAATTGAGTCGCTAATATTACAGCACCATAAGTCCAAAACATCATGCTATGGAAACCCCAATATAAATCGCCAATTAACATAGCACCTAATGTTACAGGTATTGCTACTAATTTATTCTTCATTATTAAAGGAACAAATATTGCTACTGCTAGTATAGGAGTAAAGTTCGGTGGATGTGGTATTATTCTACTCAACCCAAGCAAACAAGCAAAGCCTAAAATCCAAAGTATCTTCTCTACCATGCGTATGTTACTCCTACCCAAGTTTCTGTTCTAGCAAATGTATTTGTTAATGTATTACTGACATACCCACTAAAGCCAGAGTCTCCAAACACTTTACTAACACCTAATGTTTGACTAGAAAACTCTTGCCATTCGCCTTCGTTCTTAAATAATTGCCAAGTTGCCGAATGATTAACTGACATAAATCCATCTAGTACCGGTGTACTAGACCCAAAATAACCGTAATTAAGATCACTTTCCATTCCGTTTTCTACTGTGACATAAAAAGAGGAGTCACCTATAGCCTCTGCTTTTACTGATGTTGCGAAAAGCATAAAAACACATATCATTATTTTTATCATACTACTATTATACTATAGTCAGTAGGCTGTTGTCAAGTAGTTTATTCGATTAAATAGCAGTATGGACGAATTTATTAAAAAAACCCAAACAGTACTCACATACCAGGCAGGTATGGGTGGTGAATATATTGCTTCTATGAAATCACCAGCTGTTGCCCATTTAGTTGATGAGAATAATAGGTGGGTGCTTCATTGGATTCCTGCAGATCATTTTTTAAAAAATGAAGCGAAAAAAATACAGCCATTACCAACTGACTTTACAGTTGAACAACGGTTAACTTTTAAAACACAGAAAGAAGCAGTTGAGTATTTACACAGCAACGGAATAGAAGTTCACAACGATTTTACACATTGGGGTACTGAACTATACGATGCTTGGCTATGTGCTCATTGGCATTTTGGATTATGGGAAGACCATTGGCGATGGATCGACTGGGATAATGATAATTGGTTAACTCATTGGGGTCTATGTTCAGCATTTAAAATTCAGAAGCTCGACGAGTTTTGGACTGAGGGTGCTACCGTAGGATTTGATTATTATTTTAATGGGTCTGTTAACAGTATTAAATCATATAGAGAATACTATCGTAAATATTTCCCTAATAGCAGTTTTAACATAGATAGAGAAGATGGCAACTCAATTAACTATAAAGATTGGGCAAAGAAAAATATAGAAGCACTACATAAGCAAGATGCTTATAAAAATAATCTTATACCAGCTGATATTTTAGAAAAGTTTTATAACGTATTTTAAACATACGTTACATCTTTATCGTTTTTACACTCTTTACCGCAATGTGGACAAAATAATTTTTTGGGGATCCACTCGTCCATAGTAGCAATAGACCAAAACCCATTACAGCGTTTACAAGTAAAATGCCAAATTGTTTCTTTTGATGTTTGGATTTGAAATTATCCTATAACGAAACTTAACGGTAAACCGCCTTCAACATAGTTAAGTAGATCTTGCTCTAACTTGTCAAGCTCTGCCATAGCCTCTTGTTTTAATTGGTCGCCGTTCATAGTGGTGCCGCCTTGCGGTCCTGCAATAGTGGCAAATTTGCTTCTAGCTTCACCTAACATATACTTACATTGTGCTTTTGTATAATCATATATCCAAGGTTGGCTTCTATGATCCTTTAAAAGTGTTAAATCTGGTTTAAAGTTATAAAGCCAAAGTAAAACAGATTCACCTGTTCCATTTACTTTCCTAACTATTGTAAGTTTTTTAGATACTGGATTAAATGTAAAGTTAATATGGCCGCCAAACATTCTAGCAGTTAGTTCTTGGTATTGACTAAACATTTCATACGTTGCTAAACCGCCTACTCGTCCCGCTTGCATCAAATACGTGTTAACGTATCCTGCTTCAAATGGTTCAAAGCTGTTAGCACCGTCGCCGTCACTTGATCCAATAGTTCTACGAAACACTTGCCTAACTTCAGTTACAATGCTAGGTAGTGTATATTCTTGTGTTTCCTTTACTAGCTCTAAAAAGCCGTAACTCTCTTCTACGCCATTAGAACTACGTTGACGATATACTGAGGTTGCCTTTTTAAAAGCTATATCATAGTGTTGTGGATCTAATTCCACATCCACCATGCCATCACCTAAGCTAAATCGAACATAATCAATGAGAGATTGCTTTTCAGTCTGGAGTTCTGTGTTTGCCATTTTGGATTCCTACTTTAATAGTAGTATTTAGCTCGTTAGCAAAAGGATTGTATCGAGGTTTATACGACCGTTTAGTTTAGTCTCAGTAACATTAAGTGACTCAAAGAATTTTTTGCGTTGTATTTTACCAAGTTTCTTAAATTCAGCCATTTGCTCTATTGGCTTACGAAGGGTCTTCTGTACACTTTCTATCTCAGAAAAACGTATTAATGTTGTTCCTTTAACCTCTAATCCAGTACCAACACGTTGCTGTTTAAGAGGATCTTTCGATGTCGTAACGTAATATCCTAACTTTCTTGTTTTTGTGTTATATACCCAAAGCTCGTTAGCCTTAATAATGTTAACAGGATTAATACTTACAAGAGCAGTTTTTTCATCAGACGCTTTATATTTTAGTTTTGTTATTAATTTTTCAGCACTCTTAGGTTTTACTTTACGAGATTTTCTAGTAAGTTTAGCAGTATCAAGCATCATGTCACAAGCATCTACAATTAATTTATAAGCATCATACCTACTTTTTATTTCTGCTTTAGTAAAGGCACTAAAACATTCCTCTAATTGACTTCTCCAGTCTTGCTCTTGTTCTGTTAGTTGATCTCGTTGCTTACGAGTAGGAGGATTAAGTAATTCGTGTAATTCGTTAAAGCCTGGTTCGTAAAAAGTTTTAATAATTTTAGCATGGTTGCCTTTACACTCATGTACTTTTAACCAATTTAAAGGTTTAAACTCTGTTAAATCTATAATGCCGGCGCCTGCTTCCATGACATCGTCAATTTCTACTGTCATATTAATAGCCGCTTGATATAGTCTTTCTTGTATTGTGGGCTGATAAACATTAATCTTTGATTTTTCTTGTTTTGCTTTTTCTTCTACAAGAGTTTTACCTTTTTCTATGCCTTTTGCTATTTGAACTTTAATCCAAACAATTGAAGGATTAATATTTCCCATAGTGCCGGATAGAGTTTGCCAATATTCATCTTCTTTAGCATTAAAGTCAGGCATTCCAATTGTTAACATACGACAAGTTATATGTGCTGTTGTACCTATAACATAACTAGGTGTTTCTTTGGCACATTTTATATCTTCTGTGCTATAACCATTTGCCTTCATCCATTCAAATGTATGTTTAGCTAGTTCATCTGGTTTAAATGTATGATAATACCAAGCACTGGCTCCTTGCTTAAAGGTATGGAACTCCTTGCCGGACATTTCTTCCCAGCCATCCCATGATGGTTCTAACAGCTTATCTGCCGCTGTTACTCTTTGAGCTGTTTTCTTACGTTTAGCCAAGTTGTTCTCCTGTTTAATGTTTATATAGTCAGGTTATTAAAAAATAGGGCAATAATGTGTAATCTTTTACTATTTACACATACTATAACATCATTAGGAAATTTGTCAACCGATAAATAATGTTACTACAGGATAGGAAAAAAATATGCCAAGAATCTCAATGTGGAAAGAAAACAAAACGTTTGATTATAGTTTCCACGACAACCGAATACGTGAAATGTTTACTATCGGTGGAACCGGTGTTAACATACACAAATACTTAGGTACATTTGAACAAGCGGCAGGTGATGCTACCCAACCAAAGTATGATACTATTACAGAAAATCGTATACAAGACTTACTATTCTTAGAAAATAGAGATAGGAAGTATGATCAATCAATATATCAAATGAGAGGTCTGTACAATGTACAAGATATTGATTTTGACTTAACACAATTTGGTTTATTTTTAGCAAACGATACTCTTTTTATAAACTTCCACTTAACTGACATGATGGACTTGATAGGTAGAAAATTAATGAGTGGCGATGTATTAGAGTTGCCACACTTACAAGATTTTTATCCGTTAGACTCAGATCTGCCTGCGGCATTAAAACGTTTTTACGTTGTACAAGACGGTTCTAGAGCGGCTGAGGGTTTTAGTCCTACTTGGTATCCACACTTATGGAGAGTTAAATGTACTCCATTAGTTGATAGTCAAGAATACAAAGATATACTAGGAACAAATGATGATTCTAGTAGTTTAAAGAGTTTATTATCTACGTATAAGAAAGAATTAGAAATCAATACTGCTATTGTAACACAGGCTAACGTTGAAGTTCCTAAATCAGGATACGATACAGAAAAGTTTTATGTTGTGCCTACTAACACAGACGGTAGTTTAGCACTTGCTACAAGTAAAACAGCAGATACTACAAAAGCTAAAGCAAGTTCGTCTACAGTAAAAACAGATGAAACAGCAATTACACCGCAAGGCAACATAAACGGTTATATGACCGGTGATGGATTAGCGCCAAACGGATTTCGTGTAACACCAGGAATACAATTCCCTACAAGTCCATTAGATGGTGAATATGTGTTAAGACTTGACTATATGCCTAACAGATTATTTAGATATAGCGGTAGCCGTTGGATTAAAGTAGAAGATGCTATTCGAACAACACTAGATGGTGTCGGAACTACACAACAAGATACGTTTGTTAATAATACATCAACATATATAAACAATAAAGGTGTAGAAAAATCAGGTAAAACCGGATTAAGTAAAGCACTAGAACCTAAGGCAGACGAATAATGAAAACTTTTTTTTACGATCAACAGATTCGCCGATTTATTCTACAATTTGTTAGAATGTTTTCACATTACCAAGTAGAATTTGGTAAAGGTAGAGACGGTACGATAACATTATACCAAGTTCCCGTAAGATACGGTGACTCTAGTAGGCAGGCTGCCGCTATTATGAAACATAATAGTGAAAACGGTATTCCGACAGCACCTCTTATGACTGTTTATATTAGCGATCTACAATACGATCGAGACAGAATGCAACAACCTAGTCACATTGATAAAATAAATGTCAGAACAAGGGCAGTAGACCAAAACACTGGCGAATATACCCAACAACAAGGAGAAGCATATACAGTTGAACGACACATGCCTACTCCGTACAGATTAAATATGAACGTTGACATATGGACAACAAACACTGAACAAAAATTACAGTTACTAGAACAAATTTTAACACTATTTAATCCTGATTTAGAAATACAAAGCACCGATAATTATATAGATTGGACTAGTTTAAGTTATGTCGAGTTAACTGGTCAAACATTTACTAGCAGAAGCATACCATCAGGCACAGATGATCAGATAGATATTGCTACATTACAATTTAGTATGCCTATATGGCTAAGTTTGCCTGCTAAAGTTAAAAAATTAGGAGTTATTAGAAGCATTGTTAGTGGCATACACGACAACTCTGGTTCTCTTAAAGAATTAGATATGGGTCTTATATACGGTGATAGGATTTCTATTACACCTCATCAATACGGTATTATATTGTTGAACGGCCAAGCACAATTAACAGACTCAGCTGATGCTGTTAATACAGGCACGTCGACTGTTGTAAGTAAAAGCACTAGTGGAGCGAGACCTGATTGGACCTCTGTCATTAACAACTGGGGCAAACTAACAACGGCAGGTAAGGCTACTCTCGCAAACGGAACTAGTCAATTAAGAATATCGATTACAGCAGAACCTGATAGCCCAGAAATAGTCGGTACAGTAGCATTACACCCAACAAACCCAGATACATTGCTGTTTACTGTCGACACTGACACTATTCCTACAAACACATTAGGTCCTATTAATGCTATCGTAGACCCTAGCAAAAAAGGACCTGGGTCGGGGTTAGTTGCCTCTGCTGACGGACAACGATACCTAATTATAACAGATATCGGTGCGGCAAGCAACACAGATGGCGCTGATGCTTGGAAGGGTGCTAGTAACGAAGATTTGATAGCCACAGCGAACGATATAATACAATACAAGGACAATATCTGGCAAGTAGTATACGATGCTTCTACTAAGAGTGCTAGTACTGATTACCTAACTAACACAATAACCGGAATTCAATATAAATGGGACGGATCAAAATGGATAAAAAGTTACGAAGGAGAATACGAAGCGGGAAGATGGCGACTGGTACTTTAAATAGTGTTGGTTGCTTATTTTGGGCTCGTAAAACAAATCGCTTTCTATTTGTTTTAAGAAATACTAAAACATATAAATTTACCTGGGCACTAGTTGGCGGTAAAGTCGAGGTTGATGAGACTGTTTATCAAGCAATGTGTAGAGAAGTTGAAGAAGAACTAGGATCGTTGCCCGACATTGTTAAAACTATCCCTATAGAAAAATTTACACACAAGAAAAATAACTTTGTGTACGAGACATTTGTTAATATTATTGAAGATGAATTTATACCAGAGTTAAATCACGAACACGTAGGATATGCTTGGGTAGATGTAGATCATTTTCCAAAACCGCTTCATCCTGGATTGTATAATACTCTTAATATTGATGCTATTAATGAAAAATTAAAAACACTAATAAGTCAGTACAGAGTTTCTTATACCTCAACTGTGTTTAAAAGAGCCTATATCTAATTCCTGTACAAACTCCCTGTACGGTATATACCTTACATTTTTATACCACTTATAATCATCAGGATAGCCATTTTGGTTATTATCAACTATAGTAAATGAGATATCAGGATATGCTCCAAATATTTGACACATATTTGCTTCCCATTTAACACTTGATATTGAATGCTTTTGAGGTTGATATCCTGGGGAGCCTGAATATATATTACTATTATATCCCTCACCGGCATGCTGTCCTTCAAAACCTAACATATAGATATTCTTATGCTTGTCAAATGCCGCTAGATAAAGAGCCATTGCGCCGGCATTCATTTGTACATTGTAAGGCACTAAGTGAAATTTACCCGGGTGTGCTAAACAATTAGGGGCGGTAGAATACACAATACGTTCTTTAGAATACGGTTTGTCTGAATATTCAGTACTATTGGCTAATTCTTCTGTAAGATCCCTACCAGTAGCAACTAAAAAATCGCATTGAAACTCCCTAGACAAAGCATTACAGCCGTAAGTCTGAATTGCTTTTGACCCCAATACACCACCTCTGTGGCCAGATAATAAATTTATATTAAACCCGTTTCTAGTTTCACCGTTGCCGATAACAACAGCATAACCCATATGGGTATCGTTGTATACCGTTCGTGGTATCCATTCTCTTGTTTCTTTACGTTGATTATTTTCGTACTTTATTGATGTAATAAAAAATTCACCATCGTACTGGTCACTGTTTTTTCCTAGCATAACATTACTTATTATCCAATCTATCTGCTGTAGTGTTTATTGGTAAAAAAAGGGCGACATAAAGCCGCCCTTTAGATATCTTAGTTTTTGTTAGCTTCTTACATTCTGCCTACAACAACTTCAATAGTACCTTCACCTTCGTGATCTTCTAATGCTTTACCAATTACTTGGCCCATCTTAGGATCATCTTCAGATCTCGCCGCACCATTTCCAGCACTTACCATCATATCGCCCTTCTTGACAGATCCTTGTACTTTACAAGGTACTCTACCAACTAAAGCTACAGCACATTTGTGCTCCGCTTCAAGACCGTTATTCATTAAGTAAGCAGGGTTAGATGTTACAACGCCAGCTACTGATTTACAACCATCTGTATCACATTCTGATACTTCCTGGTCTCCACCAAAGTGTACAACTGTTCCAGGAGCGTATTCTGCATCTGCTGAATACATCTCTGCCAAGTCAGCATATTGTGCCGATGTAGCAGTACCTGTTAGTGTAGCAACGTGCATATTAGCGTATGAGCTAACTGTTACGTTACCAGATGTAGTACCGTCTTCTGAAGTATTAATAGCCGCAAATTCATCAGCACTTTCGTCCCAAATCATTGCCGTATTAGCACTTGAACCACGTTCTACAACCCAACCACTATCAATAGCAGGAGTACCTGTTTGTCCAGAAGCCCAAATCTGTAATGGATCAGCAACAGATACTGTTGTTGAACTAACAGTAGTTGTTCCACCGCTTACAGTTAAGTTTCCAGAAACAATCATGTTTCCTGTACATGTAGCATCGTCATTTAACTGAACAACACCTGAACCATTTGACTGTAGTACTAAGTTTTGGTCTGTAACACCATTACTGATTAAGTTACCAGTTGTTGTTACGTTTCCTGACTTAGAACCATCTGGAAGTAAAATACCTGTAGCATTCTGATCTGAGTGAGCAGTTAATGTTACACCACTTCCTAGTTCAGCTGTTTTAAGTATTTGTATTCCAGCACCTGCTGACATCTGTAATAAACCAGACCCAGAACCACCGTTTACACTTAGGTTTTGGTTAGCATCAGTACCCATAGTAATTGTACCACTATCATCTTGTAGTACTTGCTTACCATTAACGTATAATGATCCAGAGGATACATACAAATCTTTCCATTGGGCGTTTGAGGCGCCTAAATCAAAACCTGTTGTTCCGTTGGAGTTAACGTTTGGTATAAGGCCAGCCGCAGTAAATTTACCAATTGCAGTACCTGCCACTGTAAACTGAATTTCGTCAGCGTCAGCAGTAGTTTCAACATTAATGCTTGTGTCAGCATCAGTGTCTTGCATAGCAGTAATTGTACTTGTAGTAGTTAGTACTCTAGCATCAATAACATCGCCGGAAGCCGGAGCTTCTGTAAATGTTAATGTAGTTCCACTTGTCGCATAAGCTGTAGTTGGAATTTGTACCACACCGTTTATTGCTACTAATGTAGTCGATGTAGTTCCAGCTGAACTTAATGTAAACGTAGTATCAGATCCATCACCGTTAAATGCGTCTGCTGTCATGACCGTAAAGTCAGCTCCAGCGTTCCATTCAGAACCAGTGTAGATTTCTTGAGCACCAATTGTAGTATTGAATCTATACATACCAGCAACTGCAGAACTCGGACGTTGTGCCGTTGTTCCAACTGGTATAATCATAGAGTCAGTAGCAGAGATATGTAATGTAGCGTCGGTAGTCGGCGAAGCCGTTCCCATTCCTATATTACCGCTTGAACCTTGTACAAAGAATGCGTTAGCATCATTGTCCGATTCGATTCTTACGTCAACATCAGCTGATGATTCGTTAAACACAATTTCTTGTCCAGCTGGAGCTTCAATTATAAGTTTTCCAGATTGTCCAGTAATTGTATTACCATCAATTCCAATGTTATCAACATCTAATGCCGTAGTAGTTAGTGTAGTACCATCAAATGTTAAGTTAGCACTATCTTCGATAGCACCACTTGTACCTGCTGTTACAACACGTCCACTTGTTAAGTCTTCAATTACAGCAGAAGCTAATGTAGCCTCGCCGTCGGCTTCAAAAGCCGCACTTGCTGTAAGTTTACCTGTTACGTCTAACGTACCACCAACTGCTGTGTTACCACTAGCATGAGCTACTGTGAAACTTGAAGAAACACTAAATGTAGTTCCGTCAAATGTTAAGTTAGCATCATCTTCTAAAGCACCACTTGCACCAGCAATAGTAATTCTATTGTTAGTTAAGTCAGATACTGTAGCAGAGTTCATTGTAACGCCCGAAGCCGCTGCAACTAATGCTGTAGTTGAATCAACTTCAACAGTAAAGTTTCCTGTTCCACTATCTGAAACCGTAGCAGTAGTATTACCTTCTACTAGTCGTGTACTATCTTGAGAATCAACATACGCCTTAGTAGCCGCATCTTGAGCCGAACTTGGATCAGCAACGTTTCTAACTCTGTTAGCACCCATACTTACTACTTGAGAACCAGCAACTGTTACCGCACCATTAAGTGCCGTAGCCGCCGAAGCTGTTAATGTACCGCCAACTGTAGCCGCTCCATCAACATCTAAAAGTCCACCCATATGTAAGTTTTCACCAACACCTAAACCACCTAACGTCACAATCGAACCTGACGTATTAGATGTAGATGTTGTTGTTGCCGAAGCAGTAATAACACCTGTAGAGTTAGTTGTACCAGCAATCAATGTGTTACCAGATGTAGCATTTACTGTCATCTTGTTAGTAGCAACACTAAAGTCACCAGCAATATCACCAACACCACTAATATTAAGTGTAGCACCAATGTATTCACCAGTTGTAGTTAAGTTAGTACCGTCATATGTTAAACCTGCACCATCTTCAAGTAAACCTGAAGTGCCTGCTAATACAACACGTCCTGATGTTAAAGCACTAGAAGTTACAGAACCAACAACTATATTACCTGCTGTTCCTGACATTACTTCTGAACTGTTAGTAACACCTGTTAAGTAAACAAACGCATCTGCTGAGTTGTCATATCCAAAAAAGCCAACTTTAGCACTACCATCATAGTATTGAAATTCAATACCACGATCTTTACCATCATCACTACCAGGAGCAGAGTCGCCACCTAGTGTAAAGATTGGATCATCAATAGTTACTGTAGTTGAGTTAGTTGTAGATGTAGTACCGTTAATGGTTAAGTTACCAGTAACAATTAGGTTGTCGCCAACCGTAACATCAGCACCACTAGAAGCAATTGTGCTACCAGTAATGGATAAGTCAGCCGCAGTAAATACCGCTGAATCAAAACTACCAACTTCAACACCGTCATTTGTAAACGTAATCTTACCGTCTGCACCAGTGTCAGTTACAACAACACTTGAGTTAAGTTTGCTGATTGTGTCACCTGCCGCTGATACTGCGTTATCCGCATATATCTTAGTAGCAAGGTCTAAGTTGTCGCTTGGTGAATAAGAACTGTGAGCTCTTATTTGTAACGCACCTGCCGCTGTAGCACCAACTATTAGAACGTCAGTTGACGTACCGGCAACCATTGCGTTAAGTACAATTGCGCCGTCTTCTGTGCCATCAGTTACATCTATAGATTTACCTGAAATTTCAGCAAACTGAGTATCAGCATCACCGTCATCATAGCCAGTCCACGTAATTGAACCTAAAGCATCACCGTCTGCTTCTGAACCACTTTGCTTTTGGAAAGATAAATTACCACCTTCACCGTCAGCATTAGTATTAAGCAATGTTAATTTAGGCTTTGAACCACCTGATTGTGACATTAAAATGTCAGAACCAATAGTACCAGTAATTGTTATAGCGTCGCCTGTTGCGTCACCTAAAGTTACAGCACCATTTAAAGTAGTAGCGCCAGCGACTGTCAAAGCACCATCTATATCAGCGAGACCGCCCATATGTAGGTTTTCTGTTAGTCCTAAACCACCATCAATAATTACAGCACCAGTAGTGTTACTTGTTGCTGTTGTAGTAGCGTTAAAGTTAGTAACGCCTGTTACGTCTAAAGTACTTCCAACAACAACGACACCTGCCGCTGAGGCAGTAAAGTTACCGCCAATGTCTAAAGCACCTGTTGTTACTATTTGTCCGCCTGCATAAACATCTTCAGCAACACCTAAACCACCGTCAATAATCACAGCACCTGTTGTGGCACTAGATGAAGCAGTAGTATTGTTAAAGTTTGTCGCGCCAGTTACATCTAATGTACCGCCTACAGTAGTATTACCTGTAGCCGCCACAACAGCAAATTCACTGCCATCGCCAACTGCGAACGTAGTACCATCAAAGTGTAAGTTAGCGTCGTCTTCGACAGCGCCAGATCCACCTGCTATTAGTACTCTGTTATCTGTTAAGTCTGTTATTTTAGCAGAAGCTAAAGTAACGTCGGAAGCCGTAGCAGTAAATACTGATGTTGAATCAAGTTCCATTGTTACAGAACCAGTTCCGCTATCGCTTACTGTTACAGTTGTATTTCCTTCTACAAGACGTGTAGCTGATCCCAATTGAGAATCAACGTAGGCTTTTGTAGCCGCGTCTTGAGCCGACGATGGATCCGTGACGCCAGTAATTCTATTACTGCCTGCCGCGATGTTCCCTGCCGGATTTAGTGTAAAATCTCCTGAACTAGTGGTTATTCCATTAGCATCAAGAGTAGTATTGTCAACAATTAAAGAACCAGCTTGTAAAGCCGAATACGCTGAAATGGTAACATTACCTGCTGTTGAGCCTGTTTCTGACGTGGATCCTACAACGAATTGATCGGCACTTTCGTCCCAACCTATAAATACGTTTGTATCATCTCCACGCTCTGTAATCAAACCAGTGTCTACTGACGCTGAGCCTGTTGCTCCAGAGGATAGTACCATCAAAGGATCCGCTACTGTAGTATTCGTACTGTTTACAGTAGTAGTAGTTCCTGAAACTGTTAAGTTACCAGATATAGTTAAGTTCGAACCATATGTTATTGAATTAGCAAGTTTTCCAGCCGTAATCGCATTATTTGCAATTTTGCCTTCTGTTACTGCTAAATCAGTAATCTGATTCGTTTTTATTCTAGTTACAGCCATTTTCACAACTCCTTTATTTAAAGATTGTAAGGTTTCTTTGTATAGTTATTTATACAGTTTTGGCCAAAGTTATGTAGGTAGTTAGAATTTTAGTGTAAATTAACCCATGATCCGCCAGCATATCCCTGGAACTTGTCATCTGTGGAGTTATATATTACAGTACCGTTTGAAGGTGATGTAGCGTTTCGTTGTGTTGTAGTATAACTAGCAAATTGTACTAGTTGAGCATGTGTTGTTACTGTTGATGTCACCGTTAACTTGTCAGATCCTGCTACTTTTATATGTACTGTATCGTTGTCTGCTGTACGTTCTACTTCTATTTTAGTGTCACCATCAGCATCTTGTATCTTATCTAAAGTTGTAATACTTGAGAAAGTTTTTACACTAATTTTGTCACCAGTTGCCGGTGCTGTTGTAAATGTTAGAGTTGTTCCGCTTACAGTATAATCTGTTGTTGGCACTTGAACTACACCGTTAAGTGATACAAAAACAGTATTAGTAGAAGCACTATTACTTAAAGTAAATGTAGTATCACTAGAGTCACCATCAAATGTTTCATGTGTTAATGTTGCTGAAACAGAATCGCCCACTTCTTCCCAAGTAGCATTTGTAAAAACTTCAACTACATCTAATGTTGAGTTATATCTAATTTCACCCTCTGTTGGTGAACTAGGTCTTTGTGCTGTAGTACCAACTGGTAACAACATCGAACCTGTAGAATCAATTTTAACGATACCTGTTCCTTGAGGTTCAAGTATAAGGTGTGAGTTTGTTGGAGTATAAAGTGTAGTATTTTCTGCTGTTATGTCTCCTAAAGAACTACTTGCTCCACCTACACCAAATGTTCCTGTGTATCTTGCTCCAGAAACATAAATTGATTTGCCTGAGAAATTAACACCATATGGTAAGTTAGCACCGATAAAGTGTATAACACCTGATTGGTAATCAAAGAACCATTCGTCATCATTACCAGAACCTGTAGCATATAATTGAGTACCGCCACTTGCGGCCGTACCAGCATTTCCTGATGTATGTACATAAACTTTTAGTTGGTATGTTGACCCTATCTCAGGTGGTATCCAATCTGTTAAACCCGTCTTCCATGTTCTATTTGCTGTTGCTGAACCATCTACTGTACATTCATCCGGAGCTGTCGTAAGATAGACTGTTACTACTGCTGTGTTTGATCCTGGCATAACAGCAGGTATATCACTTGCTTGTTGCCAAACTTTGTCACCTCTTAATAATAACGGAGAGGATATAGCTTCGTTAGGTGCTTTCTTGGCCGCATTAGTGTCAGTTTTAGTGGCACCGTAACCTAACTTCTTCCAAAGGTAATCTACTTTTTTGCTATCAGTAATTGCCATTAAGCATCCTCAATCTCTAAAGCAGTTAACGAATCGCCACTTACTAGTTTGATTCTAACTAAAACAGTATTACCCGTAGTGTTAGCCATATTTTCAGCACCCAATGTTAATGTGCTACTATCATTTGATACTGTTGACCCTGTAGGTATTCTGTCGCCTGACGTTTGGGCACAACCGTTACCACCGTTACCACCGTTGCCTGTATCACTACCAGGAACACCACTACCAGCATAAGTGTCTGTGGCGTCTAGCCAACCACTTAAACCACTAGCACTATCTATTGCTGAACCAGGAGCCGCAATCCACACACCTGTTAATTTTCCACTAAACTTAAATTTAAAGTTAGCCGCTGGTGTTCTACGGAAAGCAAAAGTATAATATTGTGCTCCACTTCTACCTGTGTTTAAATCAGGCCCTGCTGGTAAGTAACCAGTACTTAAATCTGTTGTAAAGTGTTTTATTGTTCCCCAACGTGTAATTGCTTCTTGTGTTCCTGCTACTGTTTGAGAACCACTCCAAGGATTTGCTGTATAATAATTTGTACTTCCTGTGAAACTAGGTGTGTCATTTGCCGCACCAAAGCCTGTGATTCTTACACCGTCATCTGTATGTGTACTGCCGTTACCTAAGCTATTCGCAACCGGAATGGCACTTTCTACAATTCCGCTTGGTGTTGCTGTATGTACTTGTATTTTTGTTGAGCCTGTATTATATCCGCCTTGTCCGTTAACGTTTTTAGTTCTTGCTTTAATAGTTTGTACCGAGCTAACTGAACTGCTTGTAATAGGTACAGCAATAGTTCCTAATGTATAAGCACCTCCTACACCTGTGTTTGCTATTGGTACACTTGAATTTAAGAACGTACTTGCTCCGTCTATATTTGAATATGTATAATTGTTATTACTAATTACGCTACCACTAGTCGACTCGTCATTATCTGCTGGATCAACTTCATGAGGTGAACTTGTGTTTCTATAAGTTTGTCCTACAAGATTTGTTACTGTTGTTCCTGTAACATTTACACTAGGTGATCCCGAATTGTAATACGGTACACCTGAAATATATCTCTTTGATCCAGCAGTTCCCTCTGTTACCGTACCGATTGATGTAGTCGGCGTTGCTGTTAAATCATCTAAAACAAATCCTGGTTTGTTTGTAGCACCTGTGGCATTATGGCTTAAACCTAAATCATTATATCCCGTACTTAAACTTCCTAAACTGTGGCTAACTTTAGCACTAAACACTTGATAAAAATTACTTGGATATGTGCTTGATGATATTTGATCGTGGGCATCGCCTTCTGCTGTTACAACAAGACTTGTAAATGTTCCTGTCTCTCCAGTTGATGATGAAAAAGATTTTGATCCACTGGCGCCATTGTTAACCAATGCTGTAACTGTTCCTGTATAACTATTATAGGCATCTGAGGCAACACTTGTTTGTACTGAACTAGAACCTGTATATCTTGTTACACTAGAACCTTGTGCTGGTATATTGCCGCCACTTCTGTCAGTAGCACTTGCGGCTAAGTACGGGCTTGACCCACTGCTACTAGTAGACATTGATATAGTTTTAGCACTTAAATTAGCAGGTACCGACGGAGTCGCATTTATTTGGAATGTAATACCAGTATCATTATCTGTTTGTGCTGTTACGTCTGGTGTTGAAACAACACCTAAATTTAAATTATAATTACCGGTTGATTCTCCAGCAAAGTTATGAGTTAATGCTACCCCTACACTACCTGGCGTACTTCCGTTTTCAGTAACTACATCATTTGAACTGCCATCTGCCCAGTTAAATGTATATTGAGCAGAAGATGTTGTTGGTTTTGTAGCATTAGTAGTTGTAACCATTGCCCTGTTATTTCCAAATAAATCAGTAAAATCATATAAGTCATATTGGTTGTCGCCAGTTCTGTCACTTGTAACAATTGCTGTGCCCGTTACGTCTGCTCTGACGTCTGGTTCAAGGTGTACTGTGAAGTTAGAACTAGCAAATGGTGAACTAGTGTGACTACTTAATACTTCTAACTTACCTGTATAATCTACATTAGTACCTGCATCATTTTGAGAACTTGTTAAGGCATACGTGTGGCTTATTGTGCCAGCTGTGTCGCCCGATGCTCCACTACCAACATTAACTGTTTGCGTAGTTCCGTCACCAAATGTATATCTGTATTGTGTTCCGTATGTTGAATAAGAACCAATAGTATTTTCTGTATTATTTGTAAATGTTACAGGATGTCCACTTGTTCCTACTTCGTTAATTCCAGTTGTACTAGACAACCCAACAGTTGGCGTATGTGTATCGTAAATTTTGTGTGCTGTTGTAGTATTCCTAGGTATTTCGCTAGGTAGTGCTGTAGTATGACTGTCTAATGTTAGTCTTACCGTTCGTGTTTGTTCTTGTTCTGTACTTGCTGTAAATGTATGAGCCAATCTTGCTCCACCTACTCCACCAGCCACTGAATCACTATTTACAACATTATCTGATTCGCTGTCTGTCCAATCCCAAGTATATTGAATTGTTGCTCCGCTTGTATTTGTTGTATTGTTTTGGAAGTAAATTGTAGCATTGTCGTCCCATTGTGTAATAGGTGATCCACCTGCCGAGGCGGCATAAGCGGCAAATCCCATTATAGGAGTAGACGTATAGATAATAATATAACTTGCTCTTGTTTTAGCGTTTGTAGAACCTGTTCCGGCTCCGCTATTATTTTTTGCTGTTACTGTTACACTAAATGGTGAATTAGTATTTGAATTATAAGTGTGTGACGGTGTTGCATCTGTTGTATTAGTTGTTGCTGTTTCTCCAGTACCCCAGTCAATGTCATAATGTGTAGGGTTACCGTTTGCTGTAATTGTTAGTGTTACTGTAATACCAGCACCACCTGATGTTACGTCTGCTGTGAAGTCAACATTAGAAACAGCAGTACTATTAATAATATTATTTGATAATTCGTTTAGATCGTCAATTGCTGTACTAAGATTAGTAGTATCTAACCAAGTTCTAATAGCGCCTGTTGGATATAACGTGCTATCATCTGGCCAACTTAGTGTGACATCTCTACCAGTAACTAGTCCGCCGCCTGCAACACTTGTCCAAGTTAAATTGCCCGATCCATCAGTTGTTAAAACTTGATCTCCACCGCCGCCAGTAATAGTAATGTCTTCTATAGCACCTAAATCTAAGTCACCACCAACCGCACGGATTGATCTTCCTTCTAGGGTAATATTATCTACTTGTAAACTTTTAGTGGGGGAGGCTGTGTTTATACCTATGCGATCATTGGCTACGTCAATATATAATGAGTCTGTTTCAAATGCTATGTCGTTGCCTAATCGCTCAAGATTTGCCTTAAGCATGGCACCAGATATTCTTCCTATGGCCATCTAATCTCCTCCACCTCATTTCATTCCAGGGTGAGCCCGGGTATAATATAGTAAGTTATCTTACTACAATGTTATTTATATGAATTAAAGATTAAGCTAAAGTGCTTGTAATTGTAGAATCAAATCCTGCATAAGCATAAATTCTGTGCCCATTTGGAGGTGCTGATGTAAATGTAATATCTCTACCTGAAACAGTATATGCTTGATCAGGCTCTTGTGGAACATTGCCTACAACAGCAATAACATTATTTTCGTCTGCTGGTGCTGTAGTGAAAAAATTAGTAAATGTTGTTGCTGTACCGTCACCTGTTGCTGTATCTAGAACCATTCCTACTGTACCTTGAGGTGTTATAGACCTAAAAGCTGAACCGTCATAATATTCCATTCTTGTAGTGTCAGTGTTAAACCGTATTGCTCCTGTTTCAGCAACAGTTGGTCTTTCTGCTGTAGAACCAGATGCTGTAGGAACTCCTGATGATTTAGACTTTAAATGATAAGCCATTTTTAAATACTCACGTATGAAACATTAGCATATACTGATGTTGCCGCTGAACATAATGCTTGTATTGTATCACCGTTTGCGAATACAATTTTTTCAGCACTTAAAATATATGTGTCTCCGCCATCAATTGATAATTCTTTAATAATTCTATTTGTAGCATCTGCTGTGCTACTATTTGCTACGAGATGAACACTTATAGTTCTTGCCGCGGCATTGTCATTTGTAAAAAATATTGATGTAGTAGCAGAGTCATTTGTACTAGTATAAACTGTACCTATGCTTGTTCCTAAAGTTGCTTTTGCTAACGCCATTTTGTTTTCCTAAAATATTAATCCGTATACGATTGCTTTACTCTTACTTACCATTTCTTCTGCATTACCTGTTGGCGCCTGAACATAAACTCCTGTTCCGCCACCGCCTGGTGCTTTAGCAAAAATTAATGACTTGCCCGAAACCGCACTTGGGTCACTTGTTTGTGTTAATCTCAAAAGTCCATCAGTTGTAACATTACCAGTAACATCTAATGTTGTCGACACAGTCGCCGCTCCAGCAACTGCCAACGTTGATCCATCAAAAGTTAAATTTGCCTCGCCTATTAACGCATTTGCTCCAGTAATTGTTGTTATAGTATTATTTGTTGAACCTGATAAAGACATTCCAGATCCTGCTACTCCGTCAACATACGTTTTAGTAGCTAGATGATCACCACTGCTCGGTGTTGCTCCTGCTACATTTGTTAATGAGGATCCTTCTTTAAAAGTAAAAGCATCAATGCTATCATCATATAACATTGTAGTATTCGTAAGCGATCCTCTTTCAATTTCAATACCTGCCGTTACTGCGGTAACTCCTGCGCCTGATTCGTTTTTATTTAAAACAATAGTGTTATCAGCAATTACTGAATTAGTTGTTTCAATGCTTGTAGTAGTTCCAGAAACAACAAGGTTTCCTGCTACTGTAAGCGAATGTGTTGTTACTGTGACATTAGAGTCTGTACCACTAGTGGTAATTTTGTAATGCCCGTCAAACCGATTTTCTGATATTTTTGCCATTTTTTAATAATCCTTATACATTATTTATTTCTTTTTCAAATTGTTCAAACGTGATTTCCCTGTGATTCGGACATTCTCTCCAATTCTCTGGAACAAAGTTATTCAATGCGCCTACTCTAGTAAAGTTAGAATCAGTATACTCTAACATTATTCGTCTAATTTGATCAACCCAATTCATATAATAGGTGGCAGCCGCCGTATCTGGCTTATAAGCATTTGTTCCGGAATAGATATTGTTTATATTATTATCCCTATCGCCTATCCCCATTAAGTCAAACCCCATAAAGTAAATATATCTATGACTATCAAATGCGGCATACGTTAAAGCAACAGGGCCACTACTATATCCCCAATTATAATCTATTTTTCTACTATGTCTATTCACATGATCAAACTCTTGCCATTTTCTGTCAGGATGCGTTTTAATAATTTTTCCAGGTCTTCTCGTATAAAATGGAATTTTAGCAGGTATATTTTCTAAAACATCTGGATTAAATTCAGACAATTCTATTTCTTCTCGTATCTTATCATCTGTAGCAACTAATACATCAGGCATAAAATCTCTATATAAAGCATTACACCCATATATAGTTCCTTTTCCCCTTAATGTATTCAAATCAAAACCTATACGAGATTTACCGTTGCCAATTACAAATGCTCTTTCCATTATGTTCCTTCAAAAAAAAATGACTACTAACATTAATTAGCAGTCATTTTAAATTACAATTTTGTATCTGGATTAGATAGCAACAATCGTCATAACATTAACAGCAGAGTCATCTGATATGGACCATGTGTATCGTACATTATCATAATCAGTACACGTTCTGTTAAACAACTTTTTAATATTTTTATAAGTTGTAGTACCGTTAATTACAGCAGAAATAGACATTTCATCTGCCGCTAATTGCTCAGATGCTTTATCAACTAGTGAACAAACACCTTCGTTACCTGAATCATCTTTTGCATCATCAACATTGAATTTTGTAGATGATCTTTGTGATTTAATCATACCCTGAACTGAAGCCGCATTTGAGCTAACTTTACAGTTAACTGTGATGTTGCCTGAATCAGAATCTACTTCACCAAATTTACTTTTATTTACTGGACGTCCCATTTTTTTCTCCTAAGTTACGTTCTATGTAATACGCGGTGGGTCAATTCCGCATAAGTCTACACCTATTGTAGCACGATTTACGACAATAGTATTTATCTAATAATATACTTTCTTACTACCTCATAAACACATTTATGACCATAAGCATTTAATTTCCTATCAGGAGCACATTTTTGATAAAAATGTCCAGGGTGCGATAAATCAGGATGTTGGTCCATTACCCAGCCCCAAAATTGATTAATGTTATCTCTGTTAATACTAGGTAAAACAAAAAGTTTGTCAGTAGACGGTTTTGTACTTTCTTGTACAAAGAATAAACAATGTTTATCTTTTGCCCATTCATTTAATATGTTGTAAGTAAAATTAGATTGCCATTCACAATATTCATCTGTATGATGAGGACCTAAGTTTTCTGTAATAGCATGTAATGGTCCTGTGGAATCCCAATTTAAAGATCTAGAAGGCGACGGTACTACACTTATAAAGAAATCATCACTGTTTTGTGTAGTTTTTATAATATTACTGGCATAATATAACGGACTAATACCCACACATTTATCAGGGGTTTTTAAAATAACAGGATTACTTCCTAGTTCAGTTGCTAATAATTCCCACCAATGCTCACCTGGTTGTACATTATAACCGTTGTATGTTCCTGGACTGGCTACTAATTGATCGCCGTATACTATTAGATTCATATTAATATTTATAGCAGTCAAAAAGAAAGGGTCCTAAGACCCTTTCTTAAAATAGTAAAAAATACTACATCAGTGATTAGCTAAAGCTAATGTTTGACATTGCAATTTCGCCTAAGTAGTCGCCTGCATTACCAAGTGAAGATGCTGTGTTAGTTAACTCAACATATCCGTATCTTGTCATAAAGCCAACAACTGGTTCTAATGTATCAGGGTCTAAAACAACACCTGAAGACATAAGAGGAACGTATGGGCAATAGAACGCAGCCGCATCAGCTTCTGAAGAACCTTTGTAACCAACTAGCACAGCTGAAGAATCAGCGGCATAAGTGTCTACGTAGATTTTCATAGCGCCATTCAAAGTACCTACAAACTTATTGTTTGTTGGAGCTTCAAACGTACCTTCAGTTGTTCTTGCGAACGCTGAAGTTGATGCTGATTGTAGTACAGTAAGAGCTTGTGGAGAAACCACAGCCCAGTTACCAGAACCACGTCTTGTTCTTTGTGCAATTTTGTTAGCAACTCTGTTAATTAAAACAGCTAGAGCGGCATGCTCATCACCAACATAAGTAGCAGTACCACTTACAGCCGCTTGATTGAAAGTTTCTTCAGTAGCAGCCAAAGATCTAAGAGAAGTAAGAACTTCTTGGTCGATCTCAGCGGTAATTTCTTGAGCCAAAGCAGCCATAATTTCTGCTTCAACGTCGATTCCATGCATTGACTGAGCATCTTGAGCTGATTCAAAAGTCCAACGAGCTGAAAGTTTTCTTGTCTTAGCTTCAACTGGTTGCTTTAAAATCTGGATGTTCAATTTCTTACCTGGAGCACCTTCTAAAGTTGCTGTGCTTGAGCCTGCGCCAGGTGAACTATCGTTACCTGAATATTGCTCAGCAATTTTGAACGGGCTTAATGCTTCGTCGCCTGCAGTCACTGTAGTAGCGCCTGAAGAAGCATCAGCATATCTTACTCTAAGAGTATGAATTTGACCAACTGGACCTTGCATTGGCTGAACACCAACGATTTCGTTCGCGATCACAGTAGGCATTACACGTCTGATTACTGGTAGTATCACACGATTTAAAGTTGCTACGTTGCCGGCTGATGTAGCGCCAGCAGTTGCAGCCTCTTTTAAGTAGTTACGGGTGTTCTCTAGAACAACGCCCATGGTAGTCTTAGCTTTACCTTGCAAGCCTTCCATAAGTGCCGATTTAGTATCATCCCAACGGCTTTCAATTAATGTATCTGACATTTTTATGTCTCCTTTTAGTTACATTCCAGCTAACTTTTGAAGAAGAATGATATTATCTTCTGCATCTGTTAGGCTGTGTTTAGTTTTATTTCCAGTAACTTCTTTACGAGATTCCGCTAAAACTTCTTTTTTCGGAGCTTCGTTCTTTAGTACTGCTGGCAAATATTTGTCATACGCTGATTGTAGTTTATCAGTTTTGACGCTTTCAAGCAAACTTGTCATTACGTCAGCCTGCTTGTAAGCAAGTGGCTTTAGTAAACTGTCAATTTTAGCTTTTCTTTCGATTCCTTCGTTTATACGTCCAATTTTTGCCGTTTGGACTTTAACTTCAGTAGCAGATGCTTCTGATTTCTCAGTAACTTCTTTTAATTGCTTGTCTTTAGCAACAATCACTGCCTCTAGCTCTTTCATTTCTTGATTTTCATTCAAGTAACTAGTAGAGTATTCAGCGGCGAATGTTTCAAACAATTTGCGTCCAAAGTTATTTGTACGAGCTTGTTTAATGTCTTCTTTTAGTTGAGAAAGTTCTTCTCTTAAAGTGCCAGTTACAGCTTCTTTTACAAGTTTGCTTGATTTCTCTATGAATTTCTTCTTAAGAGAATCTAATTGATCCTTCGCTTCAGCAACTAGCTTAACTTTCGTTTCAATGACGTCTTTCTTGTCTTTATGAAACTCGCTAATTTCTTCAGCAAGATTATTAATTACAAACTGTTCAAGTTTTTCTATTGTCACAGACTGTGACTTACGGTCGCTTCTAAGTTCGCTAATTTCTTCAGCTAATTTCTTAACTAGGAAATTATTAAACTTTTCAGCAGACTCATTCATCGTTGTGTTTAATTTAACACGGTCCTCTGCTAGTGCTTTCTTTTCAGCAACTACTTGCTTAATTTCAACACTAAGATTTTCTGTAACCATTCTATCGAGAGCCTCAACCATTGTTTGTTTATCATGCTCATAACGACCAGCGAATTCTTCGCGTAGATCCTGAGTAACTTCTTCACGGATTTCCTGCAACTTGGTATCCCAAGCTTCAGTAATCTGATTACGAGTTTCCTCATTTACTAGATCACTATCAAGCAATGGTTTGATGACGTCTAACATATTGGTCAACTCCTTACTTTTAAGTCTTGGATGAGTTTAAGTACTTCATCCTTTAAATACCTCTGTACCTTAGTATCATGCTGTGCATCTTTGGCAATTTCTAAAACTCTATGACCATGTTTCATGTTCAAAAGTCCTTCGTATATTGCTGTAGGATAAGCATTAGGTGCAGAAGGTTGTGCCACAACATCTATTGTGACTATCTCGAATTCGCTCACCTGTCCGGTGGCTTCATTGACGTTGCCGCTTCCGCGACTGCTTACTCCCAATTTTACACCACTATCTAACATAGTTTTCACTAGTTGTCCCATAGGTGTTGGGAGAATCTTTAATTTACCAAATCCGTTTGGACCATCCATCCACATACTTTCTACCATATGGCATACTCGATCTAGGTTAACTTGTAACCCTTCCGGATGGTCTACTTCTCCAAGGACACTATTGCCCGTTGTGATCTGATCATTCAATGTTTTTACTGCCGAAGCAATTTCGTTTACAGGATATACACGTTCGTTAGCGTTTTTTACCCCGCCTTGTATACAAATCCCTTTCATATACAAGTCCTTGCCGTCGTTAGCAGATTCTATAATTAGATTCGCTTGATCGAACGTTAAGTTTTCTTGTAGTAAAGGTCTCATTTCCTATAATCCTTATTTTGTTACTGGCTTAGGTGCTGGAGACAATTTATGTTTGCCGCCGCCCTTTGTGTTTACATTACCAGCATCACTAACTTTAGGAGCTGAAACTTTTCCACCTGTTTCATCTTTCTTAGGTGTAGTTAGTCCGCCCTTTTGTTGCTTTGCAACTGGTCCAGATGATCCGTCTCCGCCTTCAGAGTTTGTTGGAGCAGACACATTTTTTGTGTATTCTACAACTTCTTCAGCTTCTTCAACGTCGTCACTTTCGTAACGTACAGATTCTTCAGGTGCTAATTCAGGTTCCATCTCTGGTTCCATCTCTGGTTCCATCTCAGGTTCCATGTCCATTTCACCGTCTGCAGGTGCTTCTTCATCACCAGTCATTGCTTCAAATTCTGATCTTAAATCGTCGATTGCAGTTTGAAGGTCTAAAATTTCATCTTCCATACGCTCAGCGTCTTCCGGATCCATTTCTTCTTCGCCTGCATCTAAACCCATGTCGTCAGCCATGTCGCCAGCGTCTGCTTCAGGATCTTCACCTTCGTCATCGTCTTCGCCCATGCCAATTTCATCAGCTTTAATGTCATCTACAAAATCAGCAGTTTGATCTCTAGAGAAGTCTTCTTCAACTTCGTCCTTTGCTTCATCTACTTCTTCGTCAGTTGCTTCTTCAACTGTTTCTTCTGTTTCGTCTACTTCTTTCGCTTCATCAACTTCGTCTTCTTCTGACGCTTCGTCGATATCAGCAAGATCTTCTTCGTCGATTAAGTTTTCGTAAATTTTACGAGACTCATCAACAGCGATCTCATGAAAGAGGTCTTTTGCTTTGTCTTCTTCCTCATTGACTACTAGTTCAATAAGTGATTTCCATTTGTTGTTCATGTTTTGAACTCCTTGTTAATACACGAGATATGGCGCATTTTCGTAATAGTATTTACAAATATGCTAGTTTAATTCGTTAAAACGTCAGATAATCGCACCTTTTGGTGAAATATGTAACACGTTTTAATTTATTAGTTGCCTGGGGTTATAATTCGTCGTTGCCTGAGTTTTCTTGCCCGTATTGTGCCTTAATTTTTTCTATCATTTTTGATTTTTCAAACTTTTTAGCATCATACATCTTTCTCAAGCCGTTAATTTGACCTAGTGTCAGTTTACTCTTACGAGTATTACCTTGTACTAAAATGCTTTGGTCATTTTCAGCATTATAAAAATCTTTTTGATCGTTTTGATCTTGGTTTAATTCGAATAATTTCATACTTGTATTTAATCGATTTCAATAAAATTTAAATCGATATATCCTCTTCTGCTCCTGAGTCAGCGTCGCCGCCTTCTTCTCCACCTAAATCGTCGCCTTCTTCTCCACCTAAATCTCCAGGATCACCTAAAGAATCTATGTCAGCGCCTAATCCGCCTGGTGTAATTCCAGCACTTCTAAGAGATTTACCGCCTAGTAAGTTTTCTGAATCACCTTGTTCTTCTCGCCACATTATATCATTATCTTTCATTTCTTCTTCAGTTAAGCCTAAGAATCGTTCTAAAGCAAACCTTTTACTAATATACGGGACACCTTCCATTTGAGTAAAGTTACTAATTCTACTAGCATCTATGTCACTTTGTCTGTAACTAGCAAAGTTTTGAGGCTCGTTAAGTTCAATGTCAAAGATCGAATTATCAATGTTAACTCCTCTCCAACGTAAAAACAATTTAAATTCATCGTCAAAGGTACTAGCTACTAAACTTTGTAACCGCATACAATACTGATTAAATCTATGTTCTTGTATTAATGCTACGCCTACTTTACCGTCTGCTACTGTATTAGTAGCATCATCACCTGATGTAGGTAGATATGTTGCTGGTATTCTTAATCCTCTGTACAACTTATTAGTAAAGTATTTTAAGTCTGATATCTCACCAAGGTTTTCTCCACCTGGTAATGTTTCAACTTTAGAACCTCTGCCTTCTGCTGTTTGAGGGAAGAAATAATCTTCATTAATTGATAACGGATTATAAGTAGCATCCATCATACTTTGTCCGCCACCTGTTGATGTTGGGATTCGTCTTTGATGAATTTCGTTTTTAACTCTTTCAACATAGCCCATTGCCATATGTGTTGGCATGTTACCTACGTCAATATAAAATACTCTACGCTCTGGCGCTCGTTGTACCCTGTATATAATAATAGCATCTTCTAGTAATTCTTTTTGCTTGTATACCTTAAATATATTTTCTAATACACTTGTACCAAAGGGCCAGTTAGCATCTAAGCCTTCTGTTAAACTTAAATGTACAACATTTTCTGCGTCTATGGAGTTTTCAGTAGTTTCTGTCTGTCTGCCGCTGTAATGTCCACCGTTGTTAGACCCCGTAGTCGAACTAGGCGACATGTTTGCTGTTTCTGTGTGTTGAGGTGCTGTAACTGTTAAGTTTTCAAAGTTGGGGGCAAGATCTTTTAATATATAAACTTCTGGTTTTTTACCCTTTGCTTCATTAACTACAACTTTTGTTACGTTTTGCGGCTCTACCCAAAACCATTCAAATGTTTCTGGGTCTCTAATGAATGTTTGATCGCCGTACTTTAATACATTACGAAACACTTTAAAAATTCGTTTGTTAAAATCGTTTAAACTGTTCCAATTTTTAAGTTGTTCACTTAAAACTTTTACTTCTGTTTCTGTAGGGCTTTCTTTAAAATTAAAAGTAAATGGAGTACCATTTTCTGGTGACTTCATTGTACAAAATTCTGCTAAAATATCAATTGCTGTGTTAACTTCAGAATCCATATCCATAGATTCGTATTGAGTGTATCTTTCAATCCTGTTTGGATGACCAATATACACTTCCGGAAGTTGACTTTGGTAATTCTTAAAACCCATATCAGGTTTTGAGCCTTTTCCGCTTAATGGACTAAGACTGCCCGTATCTACTGTTTTAAAATATTTTTTCCAACCCATATTCTTTTTCCTATTATATACTGCTATTTAGTACATATTAAACCACGGTTAAATTATCTTGGTTTAATATACTACGAATTAGCTGATATCGTATTTGCTATCTTGTTTCCTGTTGTAGTTAATTTAATTAACGTATTTAACTTATCAATTTGTTCGCTAGTAAGACTAGCATATAATTCAGCATTTTTAGATATTTTATTTTCTATTCCTTCATTAATTTTATTGCTTTCTTTTAAGGCTTTATATATATTTTCAGAATGTTGTGCTGTTGACAGTTCCTCATTAGGTGTTATAGTGCCGCCGGCGCTTGGTGTAAATAATTCAGAGCCACGCTCGCCAACAATATATGGATTGCCCATTCCGACAGCTCCGCCATATTGCTTAAACGGTGGAGTTAGGCCGTTACTTGATATTCTGTTGTTTATCATCGACCGTATGTGCCACAAGTCTTGTAGCTTGCCGCTCTTTCCTAGCATTCCTTCAAATCCGTCAGCCGCTAATCCAATGTCGTTTGTATTAAATATTTTCTGCATTTCGGCGATTGTTGCTGACATGCTGTCAGGCATTATACCGTCATTGTCTCCCATCAAATCTGATACATTATTTGCAAACTGATGTGCGGCATATTGGTACGCCGATCCGGTACCTAAGCCGTTAGTAGCATTAGACCACTGAGTTAGCATAGAAGCTATAGGCGAATCGTGACCGTATGCTTCCATTTGAATATTACCGTTTGGTAATATTACACCATTTTCTAGAGGTTTCTGACTAAACAAATCACTATAACTATCAGCGTTAAACGAAGGTGTAGAAGAAGTAACTTCACTTCCTGAAGTGGCAACGTTACCCGTAGTAGCAGAAGTTCCTTTAGCGTCAACGTTACCTGTTTTCTTCAGATTGAGGTCAGCTTCTAAAGTAACTTCACTTCCTGAAGTGGCAACGTTACCCGTAGTAGCAGAAGTTCCGTTAGCGTCAACGTTACCTGTTTTCTTCAGATTGAGGTCAGCTTCTATTTGCTCTGTAGTAAGAGTATTGCTATCAGTTTCTACGTTACCCAGAGTTGAAGCCTTAACGATCTCTTCTTTCTCTACTGCAATTTCCTCGCCTTTTCGTGTTTTAATGGCTTCGTAGGTCGCTAACGCTTGGTCTTTACCCTGAAGGGAGCCTTTTATTAATGCTGTAGCATCCTCACCTGACAAACTGCTAATAAAGTCCGGGGTTATAGTGTCGCCTAATCCCAATCTCTCTATATGCCCTGATGCTTGGCTTCGTAATTCTTTTGTACTTGTGCCACCTAATAAGTAGTCCCACGGTGCCGCGGCAACTATACTAAACTGTGTGTAAAAGTCCGAAAATGCGTCAATTATTAAGTCAGCCATCGTGCCAAACTTATCAATACTACCTTGAATTTTGGCGCCTAAGTCTTTAGCATCTGAGAAACCCATAGATTCAACAAAATCTGCTATTCCAGTATTAACACCAGACTTAATACTAGATGTAGCTGATACTAACTGTGCAGAAAGGTCCATAATGGCACCACCGGCGCCTTCTGCTGATTTAGTTGTAGTGTCTATTCCATCAGCTTCTGCTTTCCTTAGTTGTTCAATTTGAACATTATACTTCTGAACACTAGAACCTGCTTCTGTCATAGTAGTAGCAACATCATTTATACCGTATAATGATTGAAATTCTTTGCCACTTCGTTCAATAGCCGGTGTTATAGCGGCCATTTGCTTGTGAAATTCGTCTTGTGTTATTTTTCCTGTTGCTACAGCATCACCTAAGTCGCGTATCTTTTTAGCCGCTTCACTGTTACCAGCTACAAAATTCTTAATTGTTGTGTTGCCAGCGGCCATTTCTTGGGCTAAATCTTTACCTGCAATACCTGCCATTAACAATTGTGAAATGGCCGAATCTTGTCCGCCTGAGGCACTAAATGCCATTTCCAATGCTTTTCGTGCCTCAACTGTAGCACCACCCAATCGCAAATTAGCATCAGCTCTTAAATCGTTCTGTGCTAGTTCTTCTGATAGTTGCTGTCTGCTCTTGCCTGTGAGTCCTGTTAACTTAGTTAAGTCTGTTATATAATCTTTAAAGAGAACACTTTGTTGAGCATAACTCAAATTTTGAAAATTTGTATTTCTCGATTGTGTTTGAGTAAACTTAGCCATTTGCTCTGCTTGTTCGTCAAATGTGATACCTAAAGCATACAGCTCACCACCAAATTTCCCATGCATTACATCTGCTAATTCTACAAATCGTTTGGCACCAGCTGAAACTGTTCCGCCAAAGTTTGCTAGTCCGGCTGCATTTTGTTGAACAATCTGAGTAAAGGCATTCATTGTTATGCCTAACCCCTGTACCTGGCCAGCTGTCCTAACTATGTCACCGTTGTAATTTGCTCCACTTTGACTTAATGCTATAAATCCGTCATACATATTTTGAGCATATGCGGCAATAGCCATTGCGGCCGCGCCTGCGGCGGCACCAACCATCGATAGTCCAGCACCTACACCTGGCAGTTTAGTGCCTAAAACTGATATACTGTCTGCAGCGGCTCCTAATCCGTCACCTAAGAACCCAGCACCTTGCTGAATTGCCCTACCTAGTGATTCAAAACTAGCCGGGCCTCTTATAAGATCACTTATTACATTACCTGTATTTTTTACAACTTTGCCCAAAGCGCCAGCTACTGCTTTACTCCTTGCAGCCATATCGGCAGACAAGTCTGCAGAGGCGTCATCCATATTTCCAGCCCAGTCAGTTAACGTAATTGTTTGTTTATCTACAGATTTGGCGAGTTTTTCAAGTTTTTCGCCGGTATTTTTTGCTTGTTTCGATGCGTCAGTAGTGTTGTTACCTTTTTTCTTAAGGCCTTCAACTGCTTTTAGTAGTTCCAGTAGAGTGTCTTCTGTTGCTACATCACTGACTATAATTTCATTATCTTCTGTATTAATTCTTATTGCCATGTTTTCATTTCACCATTATATACTCATATAAATAATATGACTAACTACTATTATATTGTATTTAGCGGAGGAAAATTCATGAGTACTATAGAAACAAATAATAAAGTTCCAGAAATGGCAACTAAGGTAACAAAACCGGAAACACCGGTTAATCCATTACAAGCATATTTTCGTAGACCGGCACTTTATATTTCATTGCCAAGCAAAGGTGAATTTAATACACCGGATGAAATTGAAATTCCAGTTAACGGAGAATTGGCTGTTTATCCAATGACAGCTAAAGACGAAATTCTAATGAGAACACCAGACGCATTAATGAACGGTGCTACTACTGTTGAAGTTATTCAAAGTTGTATTCCAGGAATTAAAAATGCCTGGAAAGTCTGTGCATTAGATGTTGACATGATTCTTGTTAGTATTAGAATTGCTACATATGGCGAAACAACAACACTTAAAGGTGTGTGTCCTAAATGTAGCGAAGAAAACGAGTTTGAACTAGATCTTAAAACTATTATAGAGAGGGTTACAGTACCATCATATAAGCCATTAATTAATGTTAGTGATTTAAAGATATACTTTCAACCATTAACATACGAAGCAGTTACTAAAGAAGCTATTAAGAACTTTGAACAGCAACGACTAATACAAGGTATTGCTACTGACGACGGCATGACTGAACAAGATCGTATTGACAAGTTTCAAGATGCGTTTGTTAGATTAACTGTATATTCAGTTGGTATTTTATCAGAGGCAATTCTTAAAATCGAATTGCCAGACAGCACAGTTGTTACTGATCGGCAACAACTAAAAGAATTTGTAGCAAACTGTGATCGAAGTATATACAATAGTATTAAAGAACATTTAGAAGAGAATAAGAATCAATCAACCATCAAACCTATTCAATTCGAGTGTGATGGTGCTACTGATTTAGAAGGTGTCAATACCCCTTGTGGGGAGAAATGGTCGCAACCGTTTACTATTGACAACTCAACTTTTTTCGGATAAGGCTTTTGGCACTAGACAATGACAACATTGTCAAATTACTCCAAAGTTTTGACAATGAGTCAAAAGCCTTACAAAAAGATTTGTTGGAGACAACTTGGTATATGCGAGGTGGCATATCGTATACCGAAGCTATGGCACTATCACCATCTGAACGTGAACAAATACACGAAATAATCAAACAAAATATCAAAAATACTGAGAGCTCAAAACTTCCACTAATGTAATAGATACACTTAGTATTATTAATGGAATCAATAAGAATATGTTAGCAAACTATTTTTATCAGAGCTTTCAGAAACATAATAACAATAAAGTATTGTAATGTTATCAACTCCGTTGATAAGTTTTATCACTGTCGTTCAAAACATTTTTTTTTTAATTAATGGAATACAGTTAGTTTATCATTCAGATATTTTGCCCATACTTCACCCGCTAGGGGCAAAGTAAGGATTGTTCATCATTCGAGTAACTCACCCATCATATCATAAGAAGATTTAGTATTTCTACTATCGGAGGCGGCGACCCGCTAACCCCCTACTTCAGCTTCACATTAGTCACGGAACATTTGATATACCGAGATATCCAACATATCAATTGTTGAGGTTGTATCTGTTTCACAGAGCCTCTATCTTTTAGCACTTGAAGTAAATGCCTTTACTTGCTACAACCCAGATTCCGAACATACGATGTCGTATGCCCTCAAGGGCATGATTTCGAGGTAGCTATTTGGTTGCGGTTAAGAGTTGCGGTTAAGAGTTGCGATTAAAAGTTGTTGTTAATAGTATATTATGCTAGGCACAAAGCGTTTTAACTAAATCTGAATTTCTTGTGAAAAATTCTTCAAAGTCTGATATACGCCAGTTTGAACCTGTAGTGTTTGACCAATAGTCTATGTAATTTTTTGATTTTGATTTGTATTTTGATTCTATAGCGATGTATTTGCCTACTTGATTGAATTTCATTATTAACATATTGAAATCGTCCGGATCTGCTACATCCATAAGTTGTGATATCCATTCTTCTAATTGAGGAAGTGGTTCAGGTCGTAACAGTCTGTGAAATGAGAATTGCTTATAAAACTTACATTCTACATTTAGTTTAGGAAAACTTTGTCCAGGTACAATGTCTCCTTTGAAAGCTCTGATTTGGCCTTCGTGTAAATATTCTTTTCTTGCTTTATTAACCCCACCCACATAAGCACCAGAACCAGGTGCTCTTATAAACGTTTCACCGTATAGTCCGGACAAGAATCTTGCGACATCTCGTTCCCAACCTGATCCTTTTGCTTTTTGTGGGCTTGGCATAAATTAATATTATCTTTCTTAATTAAGAAAGAACTCTAATTACATAGCGTTCTTTTTTTCTTGTATTTCGGCTCTACGTGACTTACCTAGCTTAGATAAATCTCCTAGTGCTTTACGAGCTCTAGTCGCCGCGGCTTTATTTCCTTTAGTATCAAACTTTTCTGCTTCTGCAATATAGTTTACATATGCTTCTGTTATTTGGTCGTGTAATGTTGACATTACTTTCTCCTTTATTAATAAGGACTGTATTCTACAGTCAATGTTATTTACAGTTATAGGTACCTACAGTAAAGGTTTCTGAACTAATAAGAGATTTATAAATTTTTTAGGACTATATTGTTGATTTCTTCCCAACTGTTGAAACAATCTAGTTGAAATTGCCATCTAGGCTCTGGTGAATAATTTACCCCGTGTCTATGACCGCCAGCATTTATAAAAGTAATCTTTGTATAATTGTGATCATAAAGCAAATTATCTTCGTCGTCATACCATTGTATACGCTGAGGGAATGATAACGGAATTATTAATCCGGCTGTTCTAAAGTTATCTTGATGGATATCAACGCTGGTAGCTTTTTCTTGAAAATTAGTTCTTACTAGTTGGAACCCTGCTTGGCCACTGCCGGGCATACTTTCATCTTTTTCAAAATTAAATGTTAAACCAAATTTTTCAAAGTATCCAATCCAATATTGTATAATAGGTTCTTTTAGAATATTTGGATTATATACAACTTCTAGTCCTAAAGGTATCCCATATTTACTGTGATACATTTCAAATTCTCTATCGTACTTGTCGTACAAGTATGAGAACTCATCTATGTTATATCCTATAGAAGTTTCTGCTACAAAATTATCTTTGGATCGTTCAGAGTACATGTTAATGTCTGCCTTATTTTAAAGTTGTCACTAACTCTATCACTTCCTTCTAAAAGTAAATGAGCAGTTGTAGTAGTAGCACCATTTAGTGTTGGTGTAAATTCTATTGTTGTTTTCCTTTTTACATCATGTATAAAGTCGTAGTTAAATGTTTTAGTAATAGGATAATTAGCATCATAGTCAAATAGCCTAGCATCACAATACTTAATAAGTTCAGTTAAGATGTCTTTATCTATGCTGTACTGTTCAAGGAAAGTCCTTGCTTCGGCATAAAACTCATCTCGTTTTTCTGTTAAGTTTTCTCTGTAACCTAAACTTTGACTTGCTAATCCAAATATATATTCGTCAATTCTTCCTTTTGCTTTTTCAAAATGTCTTTTAATTAACCCGTTACCATTAATAACAAACAAATACCAATCATCATAAAATTGTTTCTTAGATACAATTTTTTTTCTATCTAAATAATCTGCGGCATCACGTAAAAAATTAAATTCATGCCCTGTTCTAGTAGTCCATGTCCATTCCCAAATGTGTTTTAAGTCATCTTCAGATAACCACTTTGTGGAAACTACAAGTTCTATATCTTCTTTTGTTTCCTCATTTAGTACTCCAGGAAAAGGCCTACGGATAGTTTTAAATCCAAATTCTTCTCGACTTGCTGTACTGCCTAATTCAGCATTAGGTAATAATGCTAAAGGATACAAGTATGTTGTTAGTTCTTGGTAGTTTGTAATTTCTATGTAAGTATCTTTCCAACTGTCTACAGTTTCACCAGGGTTACCAACAATAAGTTCACAGTCAAATGGCAAACCTAATTCAGCACAACGTTTAGCAAAGAATTCGTAGTCGTTACTATCCATGTTATCACGCTTTATAAGTTCTAATGCTAATGGTGTTAGTGTTTGTAAACTCATAATAAAACTTTTAATAAGTCCAGCATCAAACATTTTCTTTGCTATTATTAAAATTTCTTCATTGGCATTTTTTGCCCAGTTAACAAAGAAAGTTTTAGGATAGCCATATTTCTTTTTTGTGGCAATAATCATATCAGCAATAGCACTATCTCGATCTTTTAAAATACCAAAGTTAGCATCAACACTATATAAAAAGCCAATTTTATTTTTACCAGCGTATTCTATTTCTGCTTCTAGTCTATTAATATCATGATTAACTAATTTACTGTAAGTAAGTCCGCCCCAATCACAAAATGAACAAGCATAAGGACATCCTCTGTTTGTTTCAAAAAGCATAGCATGGTGTGGTTTTATTTTAGGCATATTGCCTGACAAATAAGGACTTGGTAATTTACTTAAATCACGTTGTCTTGTTTTTCTTTTATTACCCGCAACATTATTTTTCCAATGTGTGCCAAAATTAACAGCAGTATTGGGCTGAGTATCAATATATTCCTTGCTAGGGTTTAGTAATATATTTCTAAATATTTCTTCACCTTCTTGAAACACAACAACATCTACATACTTGTGACCATTCCACCATTCGTGTTTGCTGTCCTGTGGAACTTGAGGACCGCCGTAAATAATCATACACTCTGGCCAGCGTGTTTTAATTTTTTCTGCTAATTCATTTGTATAGTTTTCATTCCAAATATAAACACTAAATCCAAATATAAACGGATCTACTAGTTCATCTACTATTGTATCCATGTCTTTCTTTTCGTAATAAAGACCTGCTAGTTTATAATCGTTTTTAATTTGTTCATCTTGCTCAGCATAACTCCACAACCCAGCAACACTATAAGGCAAGAATTTATGATTGCCCGGGTTTATTGTCATACTAAAATTTGCTAGATAAACGTTTTTCATGTTGCCTTAAATATCCTCAAGGAATGATAGTGTTGATGTGTTGTAACTAAACTGGGCCAAGGACCGATACGTTTAACCTCAGTTAAGAATTGCTGTTCGTTCCAGCCTGCTTCTTCCATATAGTTGTAGTTATCCATATCGGGCGTTGTTATAACTAACATACCATTTTCTTTTAAACTGTTAGCAATGTTTTCAGCAGGTGCCGAACTTAAATGTCCTTTGGTAAAAACACCACTTGCTATAATAATATCGTATTTTTTAGGAAACAATTCTTGTGTAATATCTATAACTGTAGCATCTCTATAAAACTGTTTTGCTTTACTTACAAAGTGTTCTGTTAAGTCGTACCCATCTACATTAACGTAGCCCGCACCTTTAAGAATCTCGCCAACTGGCCCAGGGCCACAACCTAAGTCAGCAATTTCTACAGACTTAATAATATAATTTTCTACTACATATCTAGCTGTTTTAACTGGTCCTAGCCAGCCTGCTTCATCGCATATATCTTGGGTATATGTTTCCCAATGATCATAAAGTTTTCTTTGTTCTTGTTTGTTGTCGAAACCATTATTATAACTATCACTTAAATTTTTATTAAGGCTACTCATCTTTAATCCAATCCGGGTTATCTATTAATGTGTTATGTATATTTACTCTACTTACTTTAGGAATACATGTTGCCTGACGTAATATTGCTACGGTGCTTACTAGCCTTGTATATTTTACAGGTTGCTTAAATGTTTGTATTTTATCTTTACACCATTCTTGTAAATCTTCAGGCGAAACATCGCCGTTGTATATACAAGCCGGTACAAAATGTAAATTCTCATCAGGTTGTGGATAAACATAAATTTCTTTAACACCTGGATGCTGTGAAATCATATGCTCAACTTCAAACGGATATACTTTACCGCCACCTCTTACAATAATAAGTTCATTTGCTCTACCTTTTAATATCCAGTTACCGTCTTCATTTATTTCAGCAATATCGCCCGTGTCCCACCAATCACCATCCGGTGTCATTGGACCTCTAAATTCAATAGTACTATTTTCTTTTGATAATCGATATTCAGCACCAGAGTTTACAAGACAATCAATTGGCTTACCAATTGTATCAAAATTATTTGAATAGTTAACAAGTGTCATACCAGTTGCGGCATCACCGTAACCACATATCCAATTACTATGCCCAAAGAAGTTTTCAAATTCTTCTTTTTGTCCATCGATAAGTGCGGCACCACTATACTCAAATACCTCAATGCTGTGTCCACCGTTGTCACCTTTGTCGATTACTTTTTGCCATGCTAGTGGAAACCCTGCCAACCATGTAGGCTTAACCCATTTAGCCGCTTCGGCATATTCTTCTTGTTCGTATATAAGATGACAATGCCCACCTTTTGCTATTGTTGTAAATGTAACTTCTTGTCCCCAACCTATATAAGGACCCATAGAATTAATTGTTCTGTTTGTTTCTGGATTACCATACCATTTGTTTCCACGTTCTCTATAATAATGTGTAACATCTTGGCTAGTGCCATAATTATTTTCATCTAGTTCATAAGGTACTGGATAACTTTTAGTCCAACCGTACGGGTGACTTGTTCCACTGCTATAGTAAAGCATTATTTCTTTGTCAAGAACTGTACTTTTTTCATAATGTAAATGTTCTAAATCAACAGTACCATCTAGGTTAACATAAACAATAGCATTAGATTTGTTAGCGTCTAACCTAAATTTCCAGTCACCTTCTTCGCCGTTTTTATATGCTTGTTTCAAATCATCACCCCATGGCAATGTTGTAGCACACATATCTAATGCCGCGGCGAAAAGGTACAAATAAGTTTGAACAGAGTTAATACCTACTACACTAATTCTGTGCCCAGCATGATATCCTTGTTCTTTATACCAGGTATTAATCCTGTGTATTTCTTTAATAAATTCGTTGTAAGTTAATTTGGTATTTTTATCACTCAGGGCGACACGATCCGATGGTACTAGTAAGTGGTACGGTCTCATTTATTCTCCTTTAATTGATTTTGACGTCGTTGTTGTAACTAGTAAATCCGTTTTCTTTAGTTACTGTAAGAACATTATTAACTCTGCCAGCTAACTCGTCTCTATGTGAGATAAGCCATATGCTCTTTTTTCTGTCTCTAGATATTTGCTTCAACACAGCCAACGAACTTTCTACACCCGATGTATCCATGCCTGAGTCTACTAGCTCGTCGATAAACAATAAATTTATCGGTTGATATAAGTTTTCCCATACATCTCTAAATGCCCAACTTAATGATAAAATTAGTCGATTACGTTCGCCTCTAGATAAGTTATCAAAGTCTAAATCACGCCCTAGTTCAGTAATCTCTATTGATAAATCATTTTGAAATAACACTTTATGTGGTAATCCAATTCGATCAAGATAGTATGTTAAACGTTTATTTAAAAATGCTAAATTCTGCTCAATAATACGTTTACGAACAAAACTATCTTTACTAGTAAGTAATTTTTGTAAAAACTCTTGGTGTTCTTTAACATTATTTAACTGCTCTAATATTACAAAATCAATTTCTTGAATTCCCGATACTTGCATTTCAGTTATCTGTTCGTTGTATGTATTTTCTTCTGCTAGTTTATTTGTTAGCTGGTTTTCAAGTGTTGTTAAAGTACTTTTATGATTGTGTGCTTCTGTAGAATCAGCATAAAATGTTTCTGGTTTCTCTCCTACATCAACTCTTAATACGATTTGTAAAGCAAGATTTTTGTTTACTTCTTGTAATTCTATTGCGGTATCTTCTTGTTCTTGTTTGAGATGTTTTAATTTTTCTTCGTATTCTTTTAGGTGTTTAATGTCTTGCCCACAACTATCGCATGTATGATTTTCAACATGTTTTAAACTACTAGCAACTTTTTCTGATGTGCTAATAAGGCGATCTACTTGACGTTCACTACTAGCAATGTCACTTTCAAGCGTAGTTTGTAGTCGTCTAAGGTCCCTAAAATCAGATAATTTTGTATGTTGTTCTAGTTCGTTGTTAATATCCACATCACCTAAATCGATAATTGCTTTCTCTAACTTTTGTACTTGTTCGTCTTTAGTATTTTCCCATAATTTACTTCTGCGTTTGAGATTTTCTATTTGTTCTTTAATATGCTCATTAGCAGACTCTACACCTTTAATTCTAAATTCTTCTTCTTTAGCATCATCTCTATTTCGCTTCATCTGATCTTTAAGCGTTTCTGCTTTTTCACTTAATAGAGTAATACCTAATAGTTGCTCAATGATAGCACGTTGGTCGTTATTTTTTAAACTTAGGAAAGGTTCTGTGTAAGTGTTAAGAGCAACCACGTGCTTAAACATTTCGTGACCCATCTCAAGTAAACGAATTATCTCATGCTGTGTTTCTCTACTATCGCCTTGAGCATTGTCTTCTACTTCTAATTCTTGCTCGTCGATATAAAATTTTAATAAATTTGGCCTTCTTCCACGCTCAATTTTATATTTTTTGTTATTCTTTTCAAACTCTAAACAAACAAGCATGTTTTTGCCGTTTGTTTTGTTAATTAAATTGTCAACCCTAATCTTAGTAAGTGCTTGACCGTACAAGGCATAACTTAAAGCATTAATGATTGTAGTTTTACCAGTACCATTTCTAGCGCCTGTATCATCTCCACCTAAGTCTAAGTTCTCACCAAGTACAAGTGTTAAGTCTTCTCTATTAAAATCTATTGCTTGTGTACTGTTACCTACACTCATGAAATTCTTAACAGTAATACTATTCAAATTGAACATTAAAGATTCCTATATATTTCGGTTAAGAGGTTTTTATCATAAAAATCACTCTGTACAGCGTCAAGCTGGCTGTAAACAATACTGTCAACTGATTCAAAATTAATTTCCATTGTTTCGTCGACTTGTGTATCTTCTAACTTTTGCTGAATTAAGCTCAATTCACGTATTGGGTATTTGTCCATGAAGTTTTCTCGTATGAAATTTGCTTCTTCGTAGCTAATTTCAATGTCTAGCATGACTCTAGCATATGTCTTAGGCAACAAATATTTGTCCGGGTCGTCTAATAATTGTCCTAATTTTAGTGTTTTATATTTCGGAGCATCAGGCCAAGCAAAATATTCTGGCTCTTTATCCCATTCTAAAACCATCGCGCCGCGTTCATCATCCCAAGCGTCAGAATAATTGTGGGGGAAAGCATTACCAATGTATGTAATGTTTCCTCTTGTTTGTCGTTTATGAAAGTGCCCACTAAAAGCATGTTCTACACCACCAAAATCTTTGTCTTTTAATACACCAGTATCAGGCATTTTTACCTGGGCGTTCATATAAAAGTGAGGGAGTTCTAAGTGTCCAAACATGTATTTGGCTTTTAATTTACTAATGCTTTTATGTTCATCACCAACAAGCCACGGCACAATAGCAACATCGCCGTCAATAGTAACATCATTGTAAATTGTAATATTGGAATAATTTTTAATCCATGCTATAGAGTTATAATCTCGTTTATCACGATAGTATTCATCATGATTACCAGGAATAAACACAATTTTTTCAAATGCTTTGCTTAATGAGTCAATGGCTTTAATGCTATAATTGAGCGTAGCAACGTTAATTGCCGCTCTATGATGATGCCAATCACCTAGAAATAAACAAGTGTCGCATCCTTGTTCTTTACCTTGCTTAATTACCCATTGAACAAACTCTAAACAATCGTCATTAAATAATGTCGAGTTAGACTTATTGCCAAAATGAATATCTGTAAAGGCAATTGCCTTTTTAAATAAATTATCTGTCATATACCTACCTTGTTTATATCATTATACTACATATAAGACTAATTGTCAAACTCAATCTTCGTCGCCGTCTCGTTCAGTCAACAGCACATTTAGTTCTTCTTCAGTTAAATCTTCAGCTTTAAACGTAGTAACAGGGCCGTTTTTGCCAGACATTTGCATTTTACCAGATGCTATCTCATTCTCTGTTTGCCTAGTGAAGCTTGGCATTAACCCGGCTTCTTCTAGTATATCATCTCTGATAATTTGGTTCTTTTTTTCTAAATTTAACACCCTAGTAAAACTATTAGTGATTGCCGCTGTGTAATATGCGAACGGATTTTCTGATTTAGATTCGTCAAATTGTAATCCAATTTGTGCTAATTGTAGTAAAGCAGTACTTCGCATTTCGTCGTTATACGTATACCCTCGCCAGTTAGATCTAGTAGCATAACGTTCACATAACTTCATAAACATCTTTGCTAATTCCCGATTAACACTACCGTGTTCTTTATCGAAATTACCGTTTTCTAATCCACCATTCCAATGAGATTTGCCTACACGTATTAATTCTCCAGACTTCTCGTCAAATCGATAATGATTAAATGGCGGGAAATTACATCTAGTGTGATGATCTGCTAATGTTTTGGGATTCTTTTTCCTGCCTGGTTCTAGTGGGATATGCTCAAACGTCATTACACGAAATACTACTTCGTGCTTTTTAATCTTCTTCCAATCAACAGCAAATTCAGCCTGCTTGACTTTTTGCCCGCTTTCGACTGCGGCTGTGTAGGCCAATTTTTGAATTCGAGCGGCACGATTACGTTTGCCCTCTGCTGTAGTTCTAATATTAATTTTATCCACACTGAGCAAAATGATATCAAATTGTGAATCAGTCTGGTCATCAATATACGAATTGTAACTATTCTTACTAATATGTATTTGTTTTAAAATATCTCTATTATTTAAATACTTTTTCCTAGCCATAAATCAACTCCTTTTATTATGTACTCATATAATAACATATATAAATACAAAGAGCAAGAACAAAAAGGAATTAATATGGCAGATAATAACCCAACACAAGACGACCGTGTCTATGGAAGTCGTTATTGGACCTGGGAAGGAACACCTTTTACAGATCCCGCAGAACTAACTGGCGTTGGCGTAGAAGGATATCCGATAGAGTCCTGGTTTACCCCGGTTTCGTATGATACAGGTGCTACACTACATGACCGTAGAGACAATCGGGTAAGATTGTCACTGCCACCTGGTGCAAAGAACATGTTCTACAATAATAAGAAAAATTGGCTGTTGGAGCCCTTACGGGCATCTAACGGTGTAGTATTCCCGTTTGTGCCGCAAATAGTTATAAACAATACAGCATCTTATAGCAGTATGTCACCGGCACACACAAATTATGCATATCAGGTATATCAAAATTCATCTGTCGGAACAATTAACATATTTGGCCAGTTTACAGCACAAACTGTTGCTGAAGCAGAATACGTGTTAGCAGTTATTACGTTTATGCGATTAGTAACAAAGAGTTTTAGAAACGACGACCCACATGCTGGAAACCCTCCTATTACCCTTAGGTTATCAGGACACGGCCAAAACATACTTCCAAATGTTCCAGTTGTTATAACATCATTTGATTTAACATTACCTAGAGAAGTTGATTATATAACAATAGGCACTGATAATGTACCAACAATGACAGATGTATCTATAACAATGATGCCAGTATACAGTAGGGACCAGTTATCGAAATTTAGTATGAAGGACATAGCAACCGGCCAAATGATTTCAGATAAAGGTGGATTCCTATAATGGCAACATATTCAAATTCTAGCCCTTATCTAGAAACAACACAATTTAATAACGAATTAGATATCTTAAATATGCGAACTATTCCCAACGAAGATGACGATCCATCATATACTATTATGAAAAAATACGAACATCGACCAGATTTATTAGCATTTGATTTATACGGTAACGTAGGATTATGGTGGGTGTTTGTTAACCGTAACCGAGACATAATTAAAGATCCTATATGGGACTTTACTGCCGGCACTATAATACGATTGCCAACGAGGAATACGGTTACTACGGCATTAGGACTATAACATGACACCCATAGAACTTGAGATTCAGCAATCCGAGGCAGAACTTGCCGCCTTTATTGCGGTAGATGAGTATGGCAACAATGTAGGTGATTCGAAGCTTTTATGGGAAGACGGTGTACTCGGTGGATATGAAGCCGATGGCGTAACAAAATATTATGACGCGGACGAGATGGTCGATCATGAGGATAGAGTTGAACTTCTTGAGGACGAGCTCGAAATTCTGAAGACACATCTGAACGATGAAGATGGTGGTACAGCCTTTCTTACTCCGCCAGTTGTAGCTGTTTCGACACCTGTTGAGGTTGGTGTTGGGCAAGAGGCCGATGTAGAAGATCAAGTTATTGTTGAAAACACAGATGCATCTGCCACAGCAAAAGGGACATCTAAAAAGCGAGTAGATATCAGACCAAATCAATTACACACACTAGCATCATATAGTATTCAATATGACTTTTATATGATGCCGTTTGAGGATTTTAATGACATTCAAGATACATTAATATCAACAAACCCCACAGATAGTTTCTCTACGTTAGCATTTAATTTCGCTAAAAAACCAGGAAGATTATTAATGAGCTCAGCTGGTGTTCAACGAACATTAACAGGCGGCAATTCTAATCATAATCGATTCTTTCAAAAAAATTATCATATTGACGATATTAGCATTGATAGTTATGTTGGCACAAAATCACACGCTGGAGCAAAAGTAACTAACGTAAGTATGAAAATATCTGAGCCTTACGGGGCTACATTATTAGAGAACTTAATAAAAGCGGCAGTTGGGTTTAAAAGCAAGTGGTATATTGAAATGCCTTATATGTTAAAGATAAGTTTTAAAGGCGTCGACGATTCAGGGAGACCAGTAACACTAGACAATTCCACAAAATATTTAATGTTAAAAATTGGCGACATTAACTTCAATGTTTCACAGAACGGATCAGAGTATAATGTATCATTGTATAAATATTCCGATTCGGCATTTAGTGAAACTACTGGTTCTTTGCCAAATGATATACAAGTTAACTGTGAAACTATAGCTGATTTTTTCGGCATTACTGAAGTAGGATATGCTGTAGATAATAATACAAGTCAGGGTATTCAGTATGTTAACAGACAACAAGTGACGCAACTTGGCGTACCTCAATTAGGTTATCAAAATAAAACAGTTACAGTTGCTAAAAAAGGCTTAGGCTTTAAGGATTTCCCAGATATTATAAATCAACAATGGACCGAAAATATCCAAGATGCCGGCAGAAATATAACAAAGCCTGATTTCCCGGATGAGTATTCTTTTTCGATAGACAATGGATGCGGCCCCGAAAACATGAAAAAATTATTAAATGCTAAAATCCTAAAAGCTGATTCTCTAGATATTAATAATTACGCTGTATACACCGGCAAGCTAGATGCACCAGGAATTCTACAGTATAAAAGCAATATTTCAGCAGTTAACCCAAAGGGTAGCAAATCAATTCAATTAAACGCTGGTGTGTCAATTGTTAATGTTATTCATACCATAATTTCATCTAGTTCATTTATGACTGACCAGGTTACTGTACAGCCGGGATATGAAAAAACAAAAGCTGGACCTATGTTCAATGATCCTGCAACAACGTATAAATTAATAGAATCAGAAAAGTCACCGATTTTACTTTATAAAATAACACCAATTGTAACAGTAGGAGAGTGGGATAATACTAGAGGACAATACCAGAAAAAAATTAAATATGTTATAACGTTACACGAATCGAAAGGTAATTCTCCAGATTCGTTACCTTCGTACGGTACAACGGATATTGTTAAGAAGTACAATTGGATATATACCGGCCAAAATAAAGATGTATTAGATTTTGATTTAGATTTTAGTGCCGCAGGATTTCAAAAGAAGATGATAGGCGGATATGCGTCAGGGCTTGAAAATGCCATCGACAAAGGCGCAACACCCCTAGGTACTTCAATAGTTCCAGTTTATAGATTTGGAGATGCCCAAGGCCATGTAGTGTTTGATCACAGAGCTTATAGCCTTACTAGAACTGACCAAAACGATTGGAGTGCTGGTAGTAAATCAGATTATCGAACTGTTATGGCCCAGAATTTTATGTCGCAGATATACTCGAAAGGTGTTGACGCAATGACTGGAAAGATAACAATCGTCGGTGACCCGGATTGGATCACACAAGACGAGGGATTTGGATTATCAGTAAATAATTCACTGTATGTAAATGGTTCAGTTAATACACACCGAGATCCTACTATTCAAATTAATTTTAAGACGCCGCCTGACATTGATACCGAAACAGGATTAATGGCAACGCACAGCGGCGACACCGAGTATGGAAATAGTATTAGTTTGTTTAGTGGTTATTACAAAATTACGTTAATTAAAACAACGATAGAAAATAACACATTTAAACAAGAATTAGAAATAATACGGGTAACTAATCAAGAAATTGAAAAAGAGCCTGAAGGCGAATCTACTATACATGCAGATATCCAACCAGGCACAACAGGATATGAAGCTTGGAAAACAAATGTTCCTGATGGCGACGTTACTGTGGCAATGGACATAGATTGGAACAACGTGGGATAAATTATGGAAAATAGAGTACCAGTTTACAAAACAGATAAAACTCGTACAGGCAAACAGTACGGCCCGACTGACCAAGCAGGCCCGTTTGTTGCTGAAATAAAAGCTGTGGGTGATCCCACAAAAAACAACAGAGTGTCTGTAGCATTAATAGATGCTACAAGCAATACTTCAATTGACAATCCAAATACATGGCTCGATGTTACAATCGCATTGCCGCATTATGGCAATACACCGTACACTACCGGAAGTAATACACGATCTAAAGAAACTTGGGACGGCAGTTCAAGTTACGGCATAACTATATCAGCACCTGATGTTGGCACAAATTGTTTAGTTGTGTTTGCTAATGGTGACCGGGCACAGGGTTATATAATTGCTTTTATTCCAACTGCTTTCCAAAATACAACAACAATAGGAAGGGGCAGTTCTAAACATAAAGGAAATATATCATTTAGTGATGCCGACAAGGCCACGTTTTATGAAACAGGTATTACCTTTCCTGTATTAGAGAAAAACTTAAAATCAATAAAACAAGCAAGTTTAGAAGCAGTACAAAAAGTAAAATGGGCATTTGATAAACTGATGGCAACTACTCTTAAAACCCAAGGATTGTTATTTGATACTACTAGAGGAACAACCATAACTAGTATCGAACGAGAAGCACCTGCTAGTGTATTAGGTATGTCGACCAAAGGAAGACCAGTGCCTGACCCAGAAGACAATCCTGCTATATTAGAAAAATATAAAAACTCCCCAGACACATTAACATTAAGTGAGATAGATATTTTGAACAGGAAGCCAGGGCATTCGTTTAGTATGGATGACGGAACAATTGATGGCAACAATAACTTAATTAGATTACGTTCTGGTAAAGGCGCTCAAATACTATTACACGATAAGAAAGATTTAATATACATAGCAAACTCAAAAGGTACATCTTGGGTTGAAATAACTTCAGAAGGCAAAATTGATATATTTGCTACTGACTCAGTTAGTCTTCACACAAAAGGCGATTATAATATTACAGCAGATGAAAACTTTAATGTAAAAGCAAAGAATATTAATATGATGGCAAGTGGTGACACTGATATAGTAACAACAGGTATTACATCTATCGACTCTGTTGGGACTATAGGAATAAGATCAACAGGAAACATTTTACAAAAAGGTGCGTTAATTCACATGAACTCTGGCGGCAATCTACCGCCAGAACATACAGGATCAGCAACAGCAAGAATACCAAACCACGAACCGTGGGGACAACATGAAGATTATGATCCGGCATCTTTTACACAAGACAAAACAGCCGCTGGCTTAACTAGTCAAGTAAGTGTTACAATAGGTGTAGACGGCGTATTAGTAGTCGGTACTAGTAGCACAGGAGAATAGGTATGGCCGCAGTAACTAGGGTAGGGGTTGATAAACATGTCGGCCATGCATCACCCACACCAAATCCATTTCATCAAAACCTATATGCTACAGGGTCAGCTGATGTAATAACAAATGATCAAAATACTGTAAGAATAGGCGACACAACTTCTTGTGGCGACCCTGCGGTTGGCGGCAGTTCAAATGTCTTTATAAACGATTTAGAAGTTCATAGAAAAGATGATCCTACAGGTGGCCATTCTAGTTGGGTACCTAATAAATCTGCTAGTGGTAGTGACAATGTGTTTATCGGTGACGATAATACTGTTTATACTGTATATAATCCAGCATCAGTTCTGCCAGACAAAATAGAAGAAATAAAAATAAACGAGCTTCAAGCAGTAAGAACTAGAGAACAAGCTAGAATAAAAGCGTTAGTTGACAACGCCGACACAGAGGAAAAACAAAAAGCTATCCCTAACATTGATATGCTAATGTCCAACCAGACTATTGGTACAGGATGGGCAAGTACACCATGTACATGGGTAGACGACGGAACTACAGTTGACCAAGTATTAACATCTCTTTGGTCTAAAATAGAAGTACTTGATGGCGACAAATATATAGAACACTTAACTTGGCGTGGCACTCAACCATCGCTATACACAATTCCGATAGATATAACTGCTATAATGGGTCCTGAAGTAACCAAGAATGCTATGGTAGGCACTACTGTTGTTGACACAAAATTAAATTTTGACAAGTTTGTTCCTTGGGCTTCAAGGCTAGCTAGCCTGCCAATTGGATCGGTTAATACTACTGTAAAAGTATATCAACATTACTACTCCAATGTGGCTCGAGATGGCGGAAAGATTACGGTTTATAGAATAGGATCAGATCACTTAAAAAATGAGTTCATATCTTCAATAAAATTAGCATTACAGGATGGACATGATAACAAATATATTAACCTGTCAGAATTAAAACAATCAATCGATTCGTGGGATTGCCCAGTTTCTCCTTACTTAACTGAAGTAAATAGCGGCGTTGATGTTAAGAAAATTCCATTTTATATTATAGACTATGAATTTTCGATTGATCCTGGGAATTTAACCTGGGTAGACGACTACATTGCTGGAAGAATCAACAAAGCAGATATGAATAATCAAACAATTCTGTATGGGTTTACCTCAGGCAATTCAAGCAGGAACATCCGTGGCCCCCAAGACTCGATGACTATTTCAATGGCGGCTCCCTCGCCTGATTTTGGGGATCATTTAATTACAACAATGCATGAATCAGCTCATTTCCTTAAAGAAGCAAAATGGGGATCTGGCGATGTTCCAGGCACAGTGACAACGCCGCCCAGCAGTAGTGTCCACGGAGTCGTAGGCTCAGTACTCACCGGCATGACCGGCGGATATTCAGTATGGAATCCTGGCTTCAATATGCTTTCACAAGAAACAATGGCCAGGTTACACACGTTTTGGAATCAAGATAATTTTATTGTAGCGCCTAGGAATTTAATACATTATCAACAAACACCTCAAACATGTGTAGGTGGCACAATTGATTCTGTAAACGGTAAGCCAAAAGGAACACATCAGCACAGCGGTATCTATGCCAGCTTAAAGTACTGTAATCGCCTCGGTGGCACGCATACCGCAGGAAGTAGGAAATGGATGGAAGAAGATAGAATTAGATCACTAGGTGGTCCTTATAATCGACAATGGTCTGATGCTGACTATTTTAGACATCAAAATTTTATGGCCAACCCAAATTTCCCATTATTAGAACATTTAAGTGGTTTGAAGCTTTATAAAGATAAGCCTGTAGTGAAACGCGAAGATGAATTTCTAGCTAGAGTATATTCGATGATGTGTACTAATAGATGTATAGGATTTAAAAAAGATATAGCATGGTTAATCAACGAATACAATTATCTCATAAACGGTGTTCCTATTACAATACCCGAACGTGATGCTGAAAATGTAGATATAGAAATGAGAGATGTGATGAAATTAAATAGGAGATTGTTGTAAAAATACAACAACTATAATTCTTCTCTATTTGTACTAGCCACCCAAGCCTTACTATGTAACCCACCGCCACACATTTCTTGACATTCGTAAGTACATAACTTGTGACTTGGATCTTTCCATGTAGTAGGTAAAATCTTTTGAAAATACTCGTGATAAAATATATCTTCTGCTGTATGATGTTCTAAATTGTTCCATCCTACACCGTATTCTTTTTCTAACTTATTATAATGTGTCATATCTTCTTGCTTTGTTGCCGCAATATGATTACAGGGCCACAAATTCATTTCACTATCAATATACATCATTTTGCTTTCTTTAAAATCACAGGTAATTTTTGACATATCAGACGATTCGACTACTTCTCTATAAATTTTAGCACCCTCATCAGTAATGTTTAACTCTTTTTTTGTGTCTGATATTTTACCACCTGTTCCTCTTTTTGCTTTTTTAATATCTGTTTCTACTTCTATCGATTGAGGTACATTTAATTCCACAGCATTACTTCTTCTTGCCTCGGTGTTTTTATTTTCAACTTCTGTGTGGTTGTATTCAAAGTTTCTTGTTGAAACATGTTTATCAAATTCCCAAAAACCCATATCCTTTGCTATTTGCTGTGCTTCTTCTACTTGGTGTTTATTGTGTTCAAATACAATAAACTTCCACCTTGCTTTACCGCCCGCATCTATAAATGCCTTTGCATTTGCTATTGTTCTTTCGTGTTTAATGCCTATACGATATAATTTGTTTGTATCTTGTAGTCCATCTATGCTAAATGATACTATTTTTTCTTGTCCTAGGCGCTGTTCAGCTTCGCCCATTGCTTTCCCTACTCTTGCCCAGCTGTCTGGTGTTCGCATACTACCATTTGTTTCAACATCAATGATATAATTTCTATTTGCTGTGTTAATAATAATTTCTTCCCAGTCAGGAGTCATAGGTGGATCACCGTGACATCCACAGAAAACCATATTAACAGGGTGCGTTGTAGTAGCAATATGGTCCATATCTGCTAAAAACTTGTTCCATTGAGGAGCAAGTATGTGTCTTTGGCGTAAAGTAGGGCGAACAATACTAGTACCCATGAAGTGCCGAGGGCACAATGGACACGCTACATTACAATATGTTGACGTTTCTACCTGAAAAGAATCTATTTTATTAAAATCGAACATAAAAATTAAGTGCTCACTTTACTATTACGATAAATATTTATATGAGTATATACAGAGGCTTTTCAACAACTGGTAGCGATTTTGCTACACCGACCGTAACTGACTATTTAGCGGCTAAAATCGACTTACAAAATAATTTAAATGTTCGTCGAGGTGAAAGAATTATGCGACCTGACTTTGGTTGTATAGTATGGGACATGTTATACGATCCATTTACGGACGAAATGTATGATGCCTTAATTGAAAACATTACAGCGATAGGAAATAATGATCCTAGGTTATCATTGCTAAATATTACGCCTACAACACACGAACACGGAATAAAGATTTCAATGACGCTTAAATATATTCCAACTAACCAAGTTGAAAAAATGTTATTTACATTTAACAAAGAAGCATCTAGTGTTTCGTTAGGATCTTCAAACACAGGAACAGCAAATGGCTACTAGTACAAGACAAACAAATTTATTTGTAAGTGAGGATTGGAAAAAAGTTTATCAAACTTTTAAAAGTGCTGACTTCCAGAGTTATGATTTTGAAACATTAAGAACTACGATGATATCGTACCTTAGGAAACAATATCCTGAGGATTTCAATGATTTTGTTGAAAGCTCGGAATACATTGCCCTTATTGATTTAATTGCATTCTTTGGCCAGAGTTTAGCATATAGGCAAGATTTAAACGCCAGGGAAAACTTTTTAGAAACAGCACAACGACAAGATTCAGTATTACGCCTTGCTACGTTGTTGTCATACAAACCTAAAAGAAATACAACAGCAGTAGGTTTGCTAAAAATTACAGGCATTAGCACAACAGAGCAAGTATACGATTCTACTAATAACAATTTAAGTGGACGAACTATATACTGGGACGACTCTGTTAATACTGATTACGAGGAACAATTTAATACAATTATAAATGCGGCGCTGAGTTCAGCACAACGTATCGGTAAACCAGCATTAGAAAAAACAACAGGTGCTATAAAGACACAAGAATACGAACTAAACCTATTAGCTGGAACACAACCGTATTTGCCATTTACATCATCAGTTAACGGAGCTGACACTAAATTTGAATTAGTTAACGGTACGATATCTGGGCAAGATTATGTATATGAAAAATCACCTATTCCTGGATCAACATATAATTTCTTATATAGAACTGATGGCAAAGGCAACTCGTCAGCAAACACGGGTTTCTTTACAATGTTTAAACAGGGCACACTAGGCCAGGCGGACTTTAATCTTACTAGTGGGCTACCTAACATTACATTTAACATTGATAAAAGTAATATTAATAACACTGATGTGTGGTTATACGAAGTTGATGACAAAGGCAATGTAGGCGAGCAATGGACTAATGTTCCAGCAGTTGCAGGTTCAAACGTTATCTATAACAGTTTAAGTTCATCAAACAGAAAATTATTTGCTGTTGAATCTCAAGCAGATGATAAAATTAAACTTATATTCGCTGACGGTGTATTCGCAGATATCCCTAAAGGAAGATTTAAATGTTATTACAGACAGAGTGCTGGCACATCATATGCTATAAAGAGTACAGATATTTTAAATGTTGGAGTAAGTTTTAATTATATAAGTAGAACGAACCAACAAGAAACATTAACTCTGTCATTAGATCTGCAACAAAATATTAATACAGCAAGTAGAAAAGAATCATTAAGTAGCATTAAGCAACTAGCACCGCAGGCATATTATACACAAAACAGAATGATTAACGGTGAAGATTATAACATCTTTCCGTTAACACAATTTACAAGTATTATTAAATCAAAAGCTGTTAATAGAGCGGCAAGTGGTATTAGTAGATTTTTAGATGTTAAAGACACTACAGGCAAATTTAGTAGTACAAACATATTCAGTGACGATGGTATATTTTATAAAGAATATACAACTAAGAAAAACCTATTCAGTTTTACAAATGATAATGAAATTATTAATGTAATTAAAAACACGTTAGAAAAGAACTTAGGTGGTAACGAAATGTATCACTTTTACTTAGATAAATTTACGCCACAAGTTTTTACAAATACAATTACATGGGTTAAAGTGTCAAGCACAACTAATACTACGACAGGCTATTTTAAAGATTCCGCCGGCAACGTTCTACAAATAGGTGCAAGTGTGTCAGATTTAAATCAGTACCTAACATTAAATAGTATGATTAAATTTATTCCAGAGGCCGGCAAGCACTTTATGGCCAACGGAACACACATGGCTGGTACAACAACTGACCATTTAGGTGCAACAAAGCAAACATGGTCGTCTATTAAATTAGTAGACTCAAACGGTTTAGGATCACTAGGCAACGGATTGAAATCCGCTGGTGTTGGTGCTGTCACACTTAACGAATTAGTGCCAACAGGCGCAACAGTTGAGCAGGTATTCCCAAAATGGGTTAGCGACTTACCGTCTGCATTAGAAACTACAATTAAAACAAACATTAAAGAATACAAAGACTTTGGTATTAGATTTAATCACACTACTAGTACGTGGTCTATTATTACTAGCGATAACCTAGCTGTTGATAAAACATATAGCGATAGCAATGCTGGTAGTACATTATCAACAAAAAATGATGCTAGTTGGTTAGTACAATTTATAACCGACGGTGTTCAATATACTATGAAAAGTCGACAACTTGATTATTATTTCGCTAGTAAAGACGAAACTAGATTTTACTTTGATAAGGGTGTTAAAATTTATGATAGTGTTACCGGAAGTACAATAACAGACCGGTGTACCGTATTAAAAGTTAACAACAACCCAAGTAATAATAATCCACTTGAAGAAGATTATGCTTTAGATATTATTAATATGGTAACTGAGAGTGACGGATTCAAAGACAATACAAAAGTTAAAGTAACACTCGGAGATGCTGACAGCGATAGCGTAACAGACAATCCAGATATGTTTAAAAATATTGTAGGTACAGATGATACAACTGGCCTAGCAAAAGATAGAAAGCTAGTTTTCTTTAAACAGTTTTATGACTATGATAACATTGAAAGATATCAAGCATTAGACAGTAGTGCTGTTTGCCATGATTATAAGACTATGAGAGAAGCAGAAAATAATATGGCATTATTCCCTACAGGAAAAATATTTTACGCCACAACAGATGATAAATTTGCGGCATCATTTTTAAATAATAATAATACATTACAAATGAGTGTTAACGCTTCGCCTGGTTCACAATTTACAGCCGGAACAAGTGCTACTGCTTCAGCTTATAAAGTTTACATAGGTCGTAACAATTTAAAATTCCAATACAAGCACAATGCTCCTAACAACAGGCGTATTGATCCAAGCCCGAGCAACTTAATAGATATGTACATTTTAACACAATCATACGCGGACTTATATCGAGAGTGGATAATAGATTCTACCACAAGTGTTACAAAGCCAAATGAGCCAACAGCGGAAGAATTGCGAACTTCATTTAATTCAATTGAAGATTCAAAAAGCATATCAGATACAATAATATATCACTCAGCTAAATTTAAACCGTTATTTGGACCAAACGCAGATACTAGTTTACAAGCATCATTTAAGGTCGTAAAAAACCCAAACATAGGTATAAGTGATTCAGAAATTAAAGCTTCTGTTATCGAAGCAATTAACACTTATTTTCATGTATCAAATTGGGACTTTGGTGACACTTTTTACTTCTCTGAATTAGGGGCGTACTTACACAACTCATTAGCAACTAAGATAAGTTCTGTTGTTATTGTTCCTAAAAGCACATCTCAAGTATTTGGAAGTCTATTCCAAATACGTAGCAATCACGATGAGGTATTAATTAACGGTGCTACTGTTGATGATGTAGAAATAATTGACAGTATAACAGCTACAAAAATTCAAGCAGGTGGCTCCATTGCGAGTCTGCAGACTACAACAAACACTACAGCAAGTGCTGTAACAACTAGCGGGAGTTCTTCTTACTAATGGCTAAGAGAAAGACAAGTTCATTTTTACCTCAAGCATATCAATCAGATAAGAACAAAAAGTTCTTAAGTGCTACACTAGACCAGTTGATGAATAGTGCTAACCTTCAAAGGCTTGACGGATACGTAGGTCGTAAATATTCACCGGGTTATAAAAGCACTGACAACTACATAAATTCAACTGGTCTCCGAAGGGACTATCAACTAGAACCTGCTATCGTAGTTAAAAAAGACTCTTCTATTACTAGCGATAACTCTGTAGGATCTATTATAACATATGACGATTTACTTTATAAATTAAAAAACAATAGTGTCAACACAACTAATCACAATAAACTTTTTGATGAGGAGTTTTACAACTGGGCAGGATTTATTAATTTTGATTCACTTATAAACTACGGTAGTTACTATTGGCTTAAAGATGGACCAAATGCTGTTAATGTAACAGGTAGTAAAATTAAAACGACCGGATCGTGGACTACTACATATGATTCAGTAAACAACAGATTTACTGTTACTGAGATAGCTGGAAATAATCCTACAATATACCTAGTACGTGGTGGCACATACACGTTTACTGCGGACCAAACAGCAGATTTTTATATACAAACAGAAGAAGGCTCAATCACAGGGGTAGAAACAACGTCACCTACAAAAAGCACTAGAGAAATTTATGGCGTCGAAAACAACGGTAGCAAAACTAGTTTAACATTTACAGTACCCCAAGTGGATGCTCAATCATGGTTTGATACTAATTTAACGCTTTTACAAGATGTTAATTTAGTAAGTGATCTAGCATGGAATAAAGTACAAGGCCGCAATGCAGAGGATCTAATTTCATCTGCGAACGGTATAGACAATCAACGGGTGTTAGAAGGCAAAACAGTTACATTTTTACAAAATTCAGACTCATTAACAGATAATAATAACTGGACAACTACTGGTGTAGATTACACAACAGCACCGTATATTGATACAGGCTTTTCAGTAACAACAGGGCAAGTATCCACAGTAGATAGACAAGGTGTATTTCGTATTAACATTGTTAATTCTAGAATTGTATTATCAAAAATTGCTAATGTAACATTTACAGACAAGATATACATAACAGAGGGAACTACATATGCCGGAAGACATTTTTATAAAGAAACCTCTACTAATCATCTTACAGTTGTACCTGTACTAACAGCAAAGTTAGATACACTTTATTATCAACACGGTACTAATAAAACTACGTATGGCACAATTAAAATTGCCAATGCTGTTACTACCTCAATAGAATCGACAGACTTTTTAGGAAAGAAAACATATACTGCACCTAATGGTATTGTGTTTACTAATGGATTAAAAATAACATTTGACACAACAATTTCAGAAACAAAATACCAAAATAAATCATATTATATCGAAGGTGTTGGCGACAAAATCCACCTTGTTGACACTACGCTAGTTGCCCCTGAAACCGATCTAGACAATAAAGATTACATTGTAATGACTCGCGGAGCAACAGATAAAAATGCTTGGAGCAGAGGCAACAAGTGGTTCCATAAAGATATTATTACAACAACAGCAACATATAACAGTGAAGTAACAATCATTGATGATAGTTTAAGAGCCGTAAGGCCAATTATACAATATGATGCTGGCCTACACTTATTTAATCACGGCACTATTGGTGTTAGTGGAATGGAATTAATCGATACAACTACCACTGATGCGTTGTCGAGTGTACATGGCAGTTCAGGTTATTATGTTGATGGTGTAAGTTTATCCGGACTAGATAACATTATCTTTGCAAAAGATAATGACTTACAAACTAGAAAAAATCCCTGGGCAATTGGTTGGCGAGATATAGACGGTGATTCCACTGCTGAAACTATGACACTAACTGACTATGACAAAGAAACTGTTACTACAGGAAGCAGTATTTACTTTAGCAAAGGAACCGTAGGCAAAGGAAAAACATACCATTGGGATGGTGCTAACTGGATTGCGTCGCAAACTAAAACTAAAGTAAATCAATATCCTATATTTAAATTGTACGACAGTACAGGTATTAATATCAATGATACAACAACATATCCAGCAAGTGACTTTTTAGGAAACAGTTTATTTAAGTACACCTTAGGAACTGGTAAAAATGATACTATTATAGGAATACCGCTAAAGTATAGAACATTTAACAACGTCGGCGACATTTTATTCGATAACACATACGTTAACGATACATTTAATTACAAAAAAACAACTGGTGTTGCAACAGTAAGTACTGCCACTACGTTAGCAAAGAAAACACACCCGTACAGCAACACAGTTTCGTATACAAACGGCTGGGAAAAAGGTATACAGCACAGTAGACAGTTTCAGCAAATAGAATACACAGTTGATGATATAGCAATTAAATCATATGACTTAGGCGCTAATCCAGATACCTCTGTAACAGCATTGCCTAATGTATTTGTTTATATTAACAATAAGCGTACAACAGCATTCACAATAGCATTGCAAAATGGATTGTATAGTTGTAAATTAACTAATACTCAAGTGTTAGGTGATTCGATTACTATTCAATTTTTTAGTAAAACTACTTCTAAAAGTGCGTATTATGTTGTTCCTAAAAACTTAGAAAGCAATGGACAAAACGAGAAATTTACTAATATTACATTGGGGCAATTACAAAACCACGTGTCAGCATTAGTTGATACTAATAAATTTTTTACTGGATCATTACAAGGCAGTAACAATTTAAGAGACTTAGAAAATTATAAAGCAACAGAGGGGCTAATTACTCAACATAGTTCGTCGATGATTCTCCCGATGCTTTTAAGTCAGCAAAGTGAATTAAACTACGTTGATTCATTAAAGTTTGCTAATTCCGAATACGAAAAATTTAAATCAAAGTTCTTAACTACACTCGAAACATTAGACAACTTAGACCTTACAAATGTTAGTGCTACTGTTGATACTGTTATGGAAAGTGTTAATGCTAATAAAAGTTCAACATTCCCATTTTACACATCAGATATGATACCTTACGGTGCTGATGCTGACGTAATAACATATACTATCACAGACGACCGAGATAAGACATACGAAGTATCTAGTGTATTTGATAATACTGTTCCGGGAAATCGGGCTATATTAGTATACTTAAATAACGCCCAACTGTATCATGGATTAGACTATACGTTTGAAACTGAGAGTTCTAATGTTAAAATAATTAAAACAATAACAATTGGCGATGTGTTAAAAATAGTTGATTATACAAATACATTAGGAAACTATGTTGCGCCAACGCCAACAAAATTAGGATTATATCCAAAATTTAAACCAGAAATAGTCAGCGACGATACGTATGCTGTAACTCAAAATGTTATAGTCGGTCACGACGGAAGTAGAACAATAGCATATGGCGATAACAGGGACAACGTTATACTTGAACTTGAAAAACGAATGTATAATAATATTAAAACAGAATATCAAGAAACCGTTTTTAATATTAAAAAATATACGCCTGGTCGCTTTAGGGCTACTGACATCACCGAAGCTCAAGTTAACGATATATTAGAAGATGAGTTTCTACGTTGGGTGACGAAACACAGAATACCTTACACAGAAAACACAACATTTGATGCTAATGTATCAACTACATGGAATTATAAAAACTTTACAGATAGTGTCGATAAAACAGTATTACAGCAAGGGCACTGGAAGGGTCTATTTAGATATTACTTTGATACGTACAAGCCTCATACTAATTCTTGGGAAATGTTTGGCTGGAGCCAAAAGCCAAGTTGGTGGGAAACTAGATACGGTCCTGCTCCGTACACATCAGGTAACAAAGTACTATGGAATGACGTAAAGAACGGACACCGCTATACTAGTGCTAAAGTAGATGGGTACACAGTTGATTTATTGTACAAACGGGCAGACATCTATTCGTTAATTCCTGTAACAGAAAACGGGCAATTAAAATCACCAATCGATTGTCTTTCTCCTAACTCGGGAGATTTATCACCTAGTCATGCTTGGAAATTTGGTGATGGCGCGGCTTCGGAACATGCTTGGAGGAACTCTAGCAGTTACCCATTTAGTGTACAACACTTAATGTCATTAATCCGACCAGCAGAATATTTAAGCCAAGTATTCAATAAAAGCCAAATAGTAAGAAACACATTAACTGACCAGTTAGTAATGACACTAACAAACCAGCGCCAGACTCCAACAGATTTAAAAGTAGATACTTCCACAACACGATACGAAGGATGTGGAAACTACGTTGCTGATTACTTACGTTGGCTCAATGTTGATGTTAAAACAAATTTAACAAATATTATTACTACATTGGATATTAAATTAGTTCACAAACTAGAAGGTTACACAGATAAAAAACTTATTAAAGTGTTAGCTGAACAAGTGTCACCAAGTAGCACAAGCAACTCAGTTTATATACCAGACGAAGATTATTCAGTTCATCTACATAAAACAGGACCAATTAAATCTATCCCATACAGTGGAGTAATAGTCCAAGGCAATGCTAGTGGATATACTGTATACGGTTATGATTTAACCAACCCGAGATTTACGATTCATAAGCCAATTGAAAATGGCAACTTTAGAATACACGACGTTAACGAAGAAAAAATAACAGAATGGGAAGATTATTATGTAGAAGAGTCAGCAGTAGCATATGGTACAACATTTAATACAAAACAAGATGTAGCAGACTTTATGTTCTCTTATCAAAAGTACCTAACTACAAGCGGATATGACTTTGATAATAGGATGGAAGATTTTGGTTCACAGAAAATAGTGGCAAACTGGGCGATGAGTGTTAAGGAATTTGTACACTGGTCCGGACAGGGTTGGCTACCGGGATCTGTCATCACACTAAGTCCTAGCTCTAGTAGAATTAGATGTATAACACCAATTGGCATCGCTGACGCATTATCAAACAGTCAAGCACAAACAAATGTATTAAATCAAAAATATGAACCGCTAAGGCCTAATACTTACAAGATGAGTAGAAGCGACGGTGAGTTTGAATTATACCCTAACTTAGACAAGGGTGGAATTTACTTTGTTAATACAAAACTTGTACAGTATGAACACGTATTAGTGTTTAATAATATAACAAAATTTAATGATGTTATATACCAGCCTGGCTTAGGTAATAGACAGCACAGGTTAAGACTAGTTGGTTACAAGACGGGTGGCTGGGACGGTAGTTTAACAGCAGAAGGATTCATTTACAACGACGGCGATGTTCCGAGTTGGGTAGCAAATACAAATTATGTTAGAGGTGATATTGTTACATTTAGAGATCTGATGTATACATCAAAGACTAATCATACAAGCACAGCTTTGTTTATATATGAAAACTGGACACAAACTGATTCATTTAAAATTGGCTTACTACCTAACTTTGATACATTGGGTAAGAACTTTGAAAGTTTTTACGATGTTAATACAGTTAACCTAGAAAGCGAAACTGACAAATACGGTAAAGGTGCTATCTCATATCAAAATAGAAGCTACTTTGACCAAATTGGTCTTGATGATGTGAGTCAGGTTAAATTTTATCAAGGTATGTTACAGGAAAAAGGCACAAAAAACGCAGTTGATAAATTAATTAGAAGTAAATTTGACCAAATTAGCAGTGATATTAGTTACTACGAAGAATGGGCCATTAGAAATGCAGCCTACGGCGCTACTGATTTAAATTCTAGGGTTGAAATTTTATTAGATGAAGAAGGATTTACTGACAACCCACAGCCCATTACATTACACAAAACAACACAAAACAAATCAGATGTTAACAGCAAAGTAGAATATACAACAAGTCAACTATATAAAGCACCTTCGGATATAACATACGACTGGGTTCCTGTTAGAAAACCGTTTGTGTCTGGACATAAAAACAATATATTTTATGATGAATTATATCCTAATGTTGGTTATCCTAAATTAACAGATGCTGACGGAACATTGTTTTACAACAAAGATGCCGACACATTAAAAGACATATTATACAAAATTAAAATAGGATTTACTCTTTGGATCGCAGAAGATTCTACAGGCGATTGGGATATGAGATACCTCGACACAACAGCAACAGAAGTTGTTAATTGCGACGGTGGTGCTGACGGTGAAACATACACATGGACAACAACTGACAACCACAGCCTAGCAGTCGGAGATATTATTGCTATTAAAAACTATCATACAGATGGTACAACAGTAACCCGCAATGGTGTTTATGATATTAGAACTATTCCTACATTACAATCATTTACAACATCCGGTCCAGGGGTATCCGGCAAGAACGCAGAAGCCGGATCAACAGTTATATTAAAATTTAAAAGTATTAGATTCAAAGACGGAGAAAAGATTACAGCACCGAAATTAGGCTGGTCAACAAATGATAAGTTTTATATCGACAAAGATGATTCAGGAAGCTGGCTTGTCGCAAAAAAGAACACAAAATATACTGAAAGCCAAGCTATTACTCCGTTACTAGGAGTAGCAGATGAAGAATTTGGTGATGCTATATGTTCAGATATTAATAATCAGTGGTTAGTAGTAGGACAAAAGTCTAAAAACAAACTGCAGATATACACACCTAAACCAGTAAATATGACCCATAGTGCTGTTATAGAAACTACCATTCCTAACATTGACGAATTAGGAGCAAGTATTAGTACTGGCTCACCTACAGAGCGACCTTTTAAAAATAATGAAAACTATATAGACCATAGAGGAAAATACGAAGAATGGGATAACGGAAAACGTTGGATCGTTGCTGGAGCACCTAACTCAAATAGTGGTAAGGGTGCTGTACTATTTTATTATTACGACGCTAAAAGTGGAACATTTTTACCAGGGACAATATCTCAACCGTTAGGGTTAACAACAAGTGCTAAATTTGGTACTGATGTAAAAATGAGTGCTAACGAGTTATGGTGTGTAGTATCGGCGCCAGGCGACAAAAAGGTATTTGTGTATAACAGAGTCTACGCTAAACCGGATGCCATTCTAACACAAACATTTATCGGAGATGGATCTGATACTACGTTTACATTAACTTCACTTGGGAGTCCTGGTTCAGCAGAAGAATTATATATTCGTATAGGTGGTACTGATTACGTAGCTGGAAGAGATTATACATATAACCCAATAACTAAAGTAATTACGTTCACAACGGCACCGGTTGCCAGCAGTGACATCAGTGTAACTTCTTTAGGTGGCTGGAGACTTGTTGAGACATTTACCGGAACAGATACCGACTATGGTAAAACTATTAGCATAGATAGTCAAGGTCGACACATTACTATTGGTTCACCTAATAGAAGCACCGTAGGTGACGATTCTACAAGCAGAATGGGTGCTGTAGAAGTTAAGACCAGGCATTGGCAATGTTTTGTAGGTGACGGGACTACAAAAACATTTACAGCCGAAGGATCAAGTGCGAGTTACATTACTGTAGCAGTTAACGGTACAAATATTACAAAACAGCCTACGGTATGGTCATCATCAGGCAATACTATTACATTTGTAACAGCACCTATAACAGGTGACGAAATAGCGTTATGGACCGACAGGTGGCGACAGTTACAAATGATATCACCAAGTGACATTGCTAAACAAGTGGACGGGCAATTTGGATCATCGTCTATTGCGATAGACGAATCGGCTCAAACGGTGTATGTTGGTGTTCCGGAACGTGACGGCGTTGTAGAAAATTCAGGAACTGTTTCGATATTTGAAAGGAATCAAAACATAGTTAATGACAAATGTGTTGTAACATCATCGCCGGAAGGGTTTACATCTTACAACTCCGGTGAAAGTTTCTTCATTAATGGATATAAAGTTACGTCTACTACTACTACATTATCAGGTATTGTAATTGATATCAATAACGCAAATATACCTGGTATTACAGCATCGTCGGCAGGTACTGTATTAACTGTTACTAGTAGTGTAGGTAAGATGAATTCTATTATTGTTACTCCAGGGGTAACTGGCACTATTTTTAAAGACATCGGATTAGCTCCTTGGTTTAATTCTACAACACTTACGTTAAATCAAGAAATTACCGCTGGTCACAAATTTGGCGAGAACATTAAAGTTTCCAGAAACAACAACTTACTTGTTGTTGGTTGCCCAAGTGGATCATCACGTGTTTATACAACAGTTGATCTTAAAAATACTATATTTGACAGTAGCGGCACTAGATTTACAGCAAATAGATTCTTTACAGGCTCTACGCATGTGTTCCAAAAACTAGGCAATAGCTGGGTCGAAGCTGATAATTTATACACAAATAACTTATCTAGCAATGACAAGTTTGGATCTAGTATAGCAATTACTAACGATACTATTTACGTTAGTGCTCCACTCGATGACGACGGAATAACATTAAATACCGGCAAGGTCTTAACGTATAAAAAAACAGGTGACTTATTTTCAGTAGATGCAAAGGAAGAACCATTAGTTGATATTGATAGAATTAATAAAGTATTTTTGTACAACAAAGAAACAAATAAGATTGTAACATATTTAGATTACATTGATCCTATTAAGGGAAAAATTATAGGAGCCGCCGAACAGAATATTGATTATAAGACAACATGGGATCCTGCAGTTTACAATTATAGCGACGGAACAAAAGATGTTAATAAGAGTGATGCTTATTGGAACCAGGATATATTTATTGGAAAAATTTGGTGGGACATAAACGAACTTAAATTTATTAATTATGAACAAGGTAATGCTGATTACAAATCTTTATTCTGGGGTGGATTATTCCCAGGAAGTACTATTGGCATTTACCAGTGGACCGAGTCAACTGTAAAACCTAGCGTGTATACCGGAGGCACAGCAAAATATGGTGATAGTGCGTATGTTGAAATACAAAAAATTAACACTATTACAAACTTACTAGAAACAAAATACTACTTCTGGGCAACTAGCAAAACAACTGTACATGAAGGAAAAACATTAAGTACAGAAACAATTAAAAAACTGATTACAGATCCTGTAACAAACGGTTCTGCTTATGCTCAATTTATAGGAAAAAATCAAGTAGCACTAGTTAATACAGCAAAGTATATAGAAGCAAACAATACAGTATTAGCAGTTGAATATGATAAGAAACCGAACGATAAAATACTACACACAGAGTGGGAATTAATCCCAGAAGGCAGTACACAACTTGAAATACCTGTAGACCTATTTAAGAAAATTAAAGATAGTTTAGCAGGTGCAGATAAACAGGGCAACATTGTCCCAGATATTAACCTAAGTGTTGGCGACAAGTACGGTATTGATATACGGCCAAGACAGGGCGTGTTTATGAATAGATATCTTGCTTTAAAAGAGTATATCACATACGTGAATGCTGTTATTAAAAAGTATAATATCAGTGACAGTTTAGATTATTCTGTGCTAAACGAAGAAGAACCGTTACCGTTAACGACTTCATTGGAATACAATGAGACTGTAAATTCAATAACAGAATTGGGTTATATCAGAGTAGCTCTTAAAGAAACAGGATACAAAGTAGCGGTAATAACTGATTCTGTAGTTAACGGTCGCTGGAGCATCCATACATTACAATCCGATAATACTTGGTTACGGTCTAGAACGCAAAGTTACGATACTAAAAAGTTCTGGGCATTTATAGACTGGTACGACACTGGTTATAGTACGGATACTAACATTGATTATCGTTATACTGATTTTAACAAAGTGTATGAAAATGCTACTACAATAGCAGATAAAAGTATTATTAAAATAACAAAAGGTACTAGTTGGGATTTATATATTAAAACATCCGGCAAGCACACACTAATAGGTCAAAAAGACGGAACATTAAAATTCGGTGATGACTTGTATGATTATGTTAAAACTAGTTACGGTTTTGACACAGACGGTTACGACTTTAATTTAATGGATACAGAACCTCAAATTGAAACTAGGAATATTATTGATGCGATTAAAGACCAAATTCTAGTTCACGATTTAAAAAATGAACACAACAAGTTAATGTTTGTTTTATTGAAATTTGTATTACAAGAACAGTCACATGTTGATTGGATGTTCAAAACTAGTTTCATCCAAGTTAAACATAATTTACGGGCACTAGATCAATTTCCAACATACCAAAGAGATAACCAAGAATTTGTTAAAAGCTATATCAATGAAGTAAAACCGTATCATTCTAAGATTAGAGAATACGTATTAGGTTACACTAAACTAGAAACATATTTAGGTGACACTTCAGACTTCGATTTACCAGCTACATACGACAGTATTACTAAAACGTTTAGGTCACCTAATAAAGAAAAGGGCCACGACGCTACTACACTTACAACAAATACTGCTTACAAAATGTGGAAAGATAATCATTCTTATTATGTCGACGACATTCGTATAAACTGGCAAGGAACTGGATATACTACAGCACCAGTAATAACAATTGCGGCCGCGCCTGCAGGTGGTGTTACTGCTACAGCAACGTGTACTATAAGTGGCGGACGAGTTAATAGTGTAACAGTAACAACTAAGGGCAGTGGATATCTTACAACACCTGCTATTACAATTACCGGTGGTAGTCCAACAATAGCAACAAACTTGTATGCTGTTATAAAAAATAACAATATAAGAAAAATAAAAGAAACGTTAAAATTTGATAGAATTAAATTTAGTTCCGATGTTAAAACATGGACTAAAAATACTGCTTATACTACAACCGATATCATCCAACACTTAAAAGAAGCATATACAGTTAACACGGGCTTTACGTCAGGAGCAACATTTGATAGTGATAACTTAACAATTAAGGCAGATGCTACATTTAATAATGCAATGGATAGAACTATGGCATATTACAGTCCTAAAGCAGGACAAGATGCTGTAGACTTGGGAGCAATATTTAAAGGTATCACATATCCAGGAACAAAAGTTCAAGGACCACTATTCTCAGACGAACCAAACTTTGATCACAGTGCATTTGATACTGAACCGTTTGATAACTTTGAAATCGACAGTGACGGTCGATTTATTTTAAGTTCAAAAGATATCGACTTAACTTTACAGGGTAAATTTGATGATACACAATTAGGATTACGACCTGAAGATATTATTGTAGATGGAAGTAGTAAATTTGTTGATGCTTATAGTTCACATGCTCCTGAAGAATTTGTGCCCGGTAGAGTGTTTGACTCATTAAGCATAAACGTGTTCACGTCGCCTAGCACAGATACAGACAATGATGATGCGTTAGGCTTTCCAATTTATAGTATAAATTACAAAGGCGATGGAACTAATAAAGTATTTAAATTTGGTGATGATAAAACAGGAACAGATCAAGCAGTTCTTGTATATTCTAGATCATCAGGTAAAGTTTCTTCTACGCTCTACACCGTTGACTGGGTTGATAATAAAATTACGTTCACTACTGCTCCAGTAAACAACGAAATCATACATCTAACTAGCTTCGGTAATACCGGTAATAGTGTGTTACTTGATTTTGAACAACAAGCAATTGCTGGTCAGACTGTTGTTAATCTACCAATAGCGTATTCATTAATATCAACTAAACAAAACTTTATTACAGTTAATGGCGTACACAATACAACTGGAACATTAGCCGCCAGCGGCACAGAAACAACCTGGACACCGGCTACCGCGTTATCTGCAACAGACCAAGTGCGAGTTATGTTATTTGATGTGGCATCATCTGCTACTAGAACATTTAGTAAGGTAACAATAGACGACTGGACTGTAACTGATAGCACTAGAACATTTACATTAACAGACGGAGCCGATACATTTTTAGCAAGAACAGATAAAATTATTGTCGAACTTAACGGAACAAGATTACGCCCACCGGTGTTCACGTACCTAACAAACGATTCCAGTTCAGCAACATACGATTTATCCACAAAAGCAGATATTGACCATGCAACATTAACAAAAAGCGACACACGAGTTTATATTAACGGTGTACAAACTACAAATTATAGTATAGTTACTGGATCAGATAGCACAATAAAAGCAGTTCAATTAGACGAGGCACCATCGGCTAGTTCTAAAATTGATGTTGCTGTAACTACAAATGCTGATTATATTTTAACTGATGCTACAACATTAACAATCACAGGCGGAACGTGGAGTGGATCAGACTCATTAGTAGTAACAACGTTTAATAATCATAATAAACTAAAAGTTACAACAGAAACATTTAAAGGTGGCTCAACTAGTGCTATTACTACTGATATTGGATTTGATGTTAGAGGATTTGAATCTGTGCCGTTTGATGCCGTAACTGCAAGTGTTGTAAATATAGCAGAGTTTAGTTTATTTAGAAATCCTACTAATGTATCTTACTTGTGGGTAACTAAAAATGGTGTTAAGATGGTACCGAACTATGATTACAAACTGCTTGGTAGTAAATTAGCATTCGCTAGTACACTACAAGCAACTGACATAACAATAATAACACAATTTACAGAAGAAATTATACAGCCGGCAATTGGATTTAAAATCTTTAAAGATTTATTTGATAAGAATCATTATTACAGGATATCAAATAAACACAAAGCAACTACTGCCGCAGAGCTATTATCATCGCATACTGAAATAGTAGTAAACAATGCTCAGCAATTTGCGGTACCGGATGATACTAGCAACATGCCCGGTATTGTGTGGATCGGCGGCGAGAGAATAGAATACTTACATCTAGATATAGCAACAAATACAATATCAAGACTACGACGCGGAACTAGTGGAACACATATTCCAGCAAGTCACCCAATACATAGTGATGTTATAGATGTTAGTACTAGACAAGAGATACCATCAGCACATGATAAAACTTGGTATACTACACAAGGTAGTAATGCTAGTAACGGATTAGGCTTGCAAAATTCAACCACGACTCAGGCTAATTTCTTACTTGATGAACCGACTTACATAAAGAGCTAAATATATGAATAAGGCAGAAGAAGATAACGACATGGAAAACGAAATTAAAGAAAAATCAAATAATAACCCTGATGAGACTGGAAATGTCAACGTCGAAGGTCATATAAGAATATTTGACCCAGTATCAGGTGAAGAATTCGTCAATAAGCGTAATGCTATTCATTATGAAAATATGAGTGAAGCAATGGCGCTGTCTATTGCTAATAAAACAACAGGATTTGTTCATGAAATAGCCTTAGGAAACGGTGGTACTAGTGTTGACCCTACTGGGGTAATTACATATAAGCCTGCTAATAGTAGTGGTACTAACAGTAGTTTATATAATCAAACATATTACAAAGTAGTTGATAACAATTCAGCGTTAAATACTGACCCAGCACGTAACAAAATAACAACATCACACGTAGAGGGTACTGTGTACACTGATATCGTTGTAAGTTGTTTGTTAGATTATGGTGAACCAAGCGGACAAGCGGCGTTTGACAACACGAATAACTTTGATGGTACGTATGTATTTGATGAGTTAGGATTAAAAAGTTGGGTAGGTACTGTTGATACAGGTAAATTATTAACCCATGTTGTGTTTCACCCTGTACAGAAGTCCTTAAACCGGTTAATTGAAATTGAATATACAGTAAGAATTCAAACTTTAACTAATCTGTCAAGTGTTAATTAAACGATAAATATATAAATAATGTTAGTGGAGTAATAAATGGCATATACAGTTAACAAAACAAGCGGGGGTGTTTTAGCTACCGTAAGCGACGGAACAATAGATAGTACTACTGATTTAAAATTCATTGGTAAAAACTATTCCGGCTACGGCGAGTTATTAAACGAAAACTTCGTAAAATTATTAGAGAATTTCTCTAACTCATCAGCCCCATCGGCGCCTTTGGCTGGCCAGATATGGTGGGACAGTTCCAATAGTTTACTTAAAGTATACACTGGTTCTGCTTTTAAAACAGTTTCAAGTTCTACAACAGCATCATCGGATCCAGCAAGTGGTGTTGTAGGTGATTTATTTTGGCATACAACAAACAACCAATTAAAAGTTTATAACGGAAGTACATGGACTACAATTGGTCCACTTTCAACTGTGGGTTCGGGGCAATCAGGACCAACAGTAGAGTCTATAACAGATACTGGTTCAGTAGCACACGTTATTGTTAAAATGTATGTTAATGATGTTATTGTATCAATAATTTCTAAAGATGCGGTATTTACACCTAACGCGGCTATATCGGGTTTTGCTACAATTAAGCAAGGCTACACAGTTAACTCAACACTAGCTTCGGCAAAATGGAATGGAACAGCAACTGACTCAGACGCTTTAGGCGGTGTGGCAGCGACTGGTTATTTAATATCAGGTGGCAATGATACTACATCAGGTACACTTAAAGTTCAAAACGATACAGGTTTTTACGTAGGCGCAGATGACGACTACAGAGTTAGTGTAGCAGGAAGTAATATTACACTTCATAATAATACATCAGACGGTGATATTATTATGTCAGTCAACGACGGTGGTTCACCTACTACAGCATTAACAGTAGATGGCGCCACATCGAGAATAGTACTAGCAGGTGATCCTACAGTTAACTTAGGTGCCGCTACAAAACAATATGTTGATAATCAACTTTCAGTAAGTGGTGTAACACTATTAAGAGACGGTAGTGCTAGTATAACTGGTGACTTGATCCCAGATGCTAACAACACTAGAGATTTAGGTAGCACAGCTAAAAAGTTTAATCAAGTATTTGCTACTACGTTCGAAGGTGAAAGTACCTCGGCACAATATGCTGACTTGGCAGAGCGTTTTGCTATTGACAACCCGCAAGAACCTGGCACTATTGTTGCTTTAGGTGGAGCAAAAGAAATTACAAAAGTAAGTGACGAATTAAGTAACAAAGTATTTGGTGTTATTTCAACAAGACCAGCATACTTAATGAATTCTAAAGCAGGAGACAACGCCAGTCATCCAGCGATAGCAGTAAGCGGAAGAGTACCAGTCAAAGTTATTGGTACAATTAAAAAAGGTGATAGACTAGTTAGTGCTGGAAATGGCATGGCAAGATCCGCATCAACCGGCGAAGCAAACTATTTCAACTGCATAGGTAGATCACTCCAAGACAAAAATAGTCATGAAGTGGGTGAAATTGAAGCATTTGTGATAATTAATTAATATAACAGGACATAAGGGAAAAATATAATGGCATATTCAACAAGCAATACAATAACTGCTTCTGATTACAATGCTTTTGTTTCGACGGTAAATGGCGTAATAGGTGTCGGTTCGGGCACTAAAGGTTATAACCAATCAAACTTAACAACAGTATCAGCAACAGATAGCATTACAGCGGCACACTGGACGGCGCTACTAACGGCGGTCACAAATGCGGCAACACACCAAGGAACATCAGTAACTATTCCGGGAGGAAGTGATACAGGTTATCCAGCAACAAGTGGCACAGTACACGCATTTGACGGAACACAGACAATTGGCGGTGCTTCTTACTCATACAATTTGAGTGGAGCGGTTACAGACATTGACAATAACTTTCAAAACGTAGACGCAGGACAACAAACAACTCCAGCAACACAGCACACTTCAACAAGAAGTACTGCTTGGGGCGGCGAAGTTGGCACAGCATCTATTAACTCAACAGTTACGTCAACATTTTCTAATGCTAATCACTGTAGAACGTTTTTCAACTCGGGTGGCGAGTTACACATGACGTTTGATCAACCAACAGCAACTAGCACACAATCTACTAACTGGAACACTATTTTTGATACTTCCATAGGTACTATTAAAATAGGTTACACTGGTACTACAAGAACTGGTAACGCTGGAACACCTAGTACAACAGTTGGCTTCCATGATTTAACTTCAACTTACGCGACTGTTTTTGAAGGAACAAACATTGGCTCAGGCGCTTATAGTGCCAACGATGTATTAGTTCAAGCAAAAACTGATGGCACAATTGTTACAATTCAAATTACATGGGACGATCAACATGCCGCGACATCTCCAAGCACAGTTGATACAGTAGAATCAGGTACAAACGCAGTATTTACATCAAGAAGGTCTACTGTTTATACACCCGCATATCCAAGTTGGGCAACAACAGAATCATTCTAAAAAAGACTTGACACCTTAGTCCTAACGTGTTATAATATAGCGAGTATGTGTTAAAAACTACTCGCTATTTTTTTATCTAGGATATCTCAATGAACAAAGAAACATCAGAATTATTCAAAAACGCAAATTATCGACAAGTCCAAAATAACCAATTACAACTACTAAAAGAGCTTAAAAATGAAAGGCTCACTATCGGTTATAACGGCGGATTATTTAATATCAATCCTACATTGCTAAACTTACTAGATTTGCTCGAACGTAAAAACTACAAAAAAGCTGTCATTGATGACAGAAATGAAAATCTAATCGAAATAGAAGTTGGACCTTTTATGAAATTAATATTAGATACTTACGTTCAAGAACAAAATAGAGCTCAGGCAGAGCAACAAAAAATAGTAACAGCAAGAAGTGTGGAAGAGATATTAACATATGACGACTAAAGGCTTAATAATATTTGCTAAAAATAACGAGCAATTTAATTACATAAAACAAGCCGAAGTAGCCGCGACTATGGCTAAGCATTTTCTTGATATACCTGTTTCCTTAATTACACTAGAAGCTGATTACAACGACAATACATTGTACAATGCTAGTGATGTTTGGGATAAGGTGATATACTTAGACAATGTCGAAGTAGTCAATGGCAGAGGTGTAATAATTAACGGTAAACGTGAACAAATTACTTGGTATAATTTAGATCGGTTATTAGCATATGATTTATCACCATATGACGAAACAATACTAATCGATAGTGACTACTTAATACAAAATTCAGTTTTAAATAACGTGTGGGGAAATGTTGAACCTATGCTAATGAATATTAATAGTAGACTTCCCGGAAAACAACAAGAACACATTTACGAAAAAGTTATCACAGATGGCTACCCTAGTATACATTGGTTTACTGTATGTTATTTTAGAAAATGCGAACAAACAGAACAATGGTTTACATTAGCAAAAGAAATCAAAGAAAATAACGATTTTTATAGTACAACATATAATAGCCCGTATACATTTTATAGAAACGATATAACGGCTGCCATAGCCTCACATATTATGAACGGATATACTGATGGATGGTTAAAGCCATTACCTACAAGACAGATTAACAGTTACCCGCCCGAAAGTGTGATAGATATAAACAAAGGAAGTATAACAATTAATACAACTGAAGGACCTGTAAGATTAAAAGACACAAACATACACTTACTAAACAAATTTGAAATAGAAAAAAATTATGATAGGTTTATAGAACTTTATGGCTAGAAAATATAAAAGACAACGAGGGTTTTTTACTATAGCACAATATAGTGAAAAGTTTGGCGACTATCCTAGAATGGCTTATGCTTTAGCATTGAGTTTAAAATCAAGTCAAGTAGAGGCACCGTTTTTAGCAGTTGGCATGACAAAAGAAGACCAAAAACGTTTACCAGAAAACTACAAAGAAATATTTGATGAAGTTGTTACAATCCCATGGACCGACGAAGCATTGCCGCATAACTGGAAATTACACAACTGGTGGAAAGCATATCATATGACACCTTACAAAGAAACTATTTGCTTAGATGCTGATATGCTATTCACACACGACCATAGCGACTGGTGGAACATATTAGGAAAAGGTTTTCCTGTACAAATATGTAACAACCCTGTTACATTTAAAGGACACAAAGCAGACGTAAGTTATTATAGTCAAGCGTTTACACGAAACAACTTGTATAGAGGATATGCGGCCCTAACTTATTTTAGACAAAGTAAAGAGGCAAGAAAGTTTTTTAATATGTGCGAAGATATATTTAAAAATTGGGACGACTACAGTTGGGAATATATTAGACATAATAAAAAACGTTGGCCAGCAACCGACGAAGTATACGGACTTGCTATTAGATTATTAGAATGGGAAGATAAAGTTAAACCTATTCCTAGTTTTACTTTTGTACATTTAAAATCAAAATGCCAAGGACTATTAGATTATAAAGTACAAGACGTTGATTGGACTGATTACTTGTCAGATAGTTGGGACGAAAACGGCAGATGCTTTATTAACAATTACTTACAAACAAAGCCTATACATTATCATGTTAAGCAATGGTTAACAGATGACCATATTAAACGGCTCCAGGAACTAGCAGAATGAGTATCGAGGATATATACAAAAATATTATAATAGCAATCGTATCAATGCCAGCTGGTTCTGGTCGTGATTTCTTAGGATACTTACAACAGTACTGTTATGATAACGTTCCTGCTTTAACAGAAGAAGACTATCCTAAAAATAACAACTGGAAATCGTTTAATGCCAAAGCCCGTATGGGTGTACCAATTGACGAAGTTCATTTCTTAATGTATGATACTCCGGGGCATGTTGTAAAGGCAATAGCTGACCCATTAAGTGACATTATACAGAATACTCATACAAAACTTGCTATAGAAATATCAAAGGTTAAAAAAAGCAATGCCTCGACAATAATAGTACATCCGCACAATTATCCAGCCGGTATAACACATAAATTTAAAAACGTAAAGCATTTATTATCAATGGACTTAGATCTAGAAGGACATGCTAGAGTATTAAAATTACAAATTTTAAAAACACACACTAAGAGAGTTGCTAAAGTATTATTAGAAAATTATAAAGAGGTAGCGTCAACATTTTACAAAAATCAACAGATTGGTCTTAAAGAATCTCCGCCAATTGTTAAGATTAGCTATAATAAAATGTTTATTGACATAGATAGAAATGAAATTAAACGGTTCTTAACAAGTACGTTATCTAGTAGAAGCATGTTGGATAAAATAAAACTAGACAATATATGCGAAATGATTAAAACATATACAAAACTAAACGAGGAATTGCTATGAAACAAGAAGACGTTCAAGCACTAGTTGACCAATTGTTTAATGTAGATGTTAAGCAAACAACAAAAGCAAGTCAGCATAGAATATATTATAACGACTTTGGTCAAATTATAGCACTTGCTCCAAAAGAAGATGGAGATTATAAAGACGATCATTATATTCGCATTAGTAGGGATAGGTATGTAGAGTTATCCGAATTTAATTTAAAAAACTGGATGGTAGATACTGGGCAATCTCCCCCTCAACTAATAAATATTAGTGCCGAAGCAATGGCGGCAACTAAACGTATTCATGTAGTAACAGAATACAACCCAAAGCGCCTTTTCAGATTTGAATATAACCCTACTACTAGGAAATTAAAATTAGAGTCTAGGGGAAATTTACCTGATCAGAAAACACTTTGGGTTACACCTAAAGGTCAACATTCAATAATGTTAAAACGTATACCCTTACAATCTACCGGTGAATACGAATACGATATTGACAATTACCTCAACCATCAAGAAATCTCATTAATATCTAGATACAATTTAGACATGCTAGTAAGCTATAGGACAATCAATGATTAAACAATATAAAGTAAGTGACTTCGATGTCGTGTATATCTCATACGACGAACCCAATGCCGAAAAGAACTGGGCTGATTTAAAAAGTAAATGCCCATGGGCAAAACGAGTACACGGAGTTAAGGGGTTTGATGCCGCGCACAATGAAGCAGGACAAATTAGTGATACTGACAGGGTATTTACTATTGACGGCGACAACAGAGTAAGAGAAGAGTTTTTTAATGAAGTATTAGAAATAGATGACGAAGCACAAAAGGACTTTGTATTCAGTTGGTGTGGACATAATATTATCAACGGTTTAGCATACGGAAACGGAGGCGTTAAACTTTGGCCTAAACACATCATTACTAATATGGAGAGTCACGAGAAATCAACTAATGAACAAGACGCTGTAGACTTTTGTTGGATGGTTACATACTTCCAAATGGCAGATACTATGAGTGATGTCTGTGTTAACGGAAGTCCTGAACAAGCGTTTAGGGGCGGATATCGAGAAGGCATTAAGTTAAGTTTAGATCAAGGCATGCTCCCCGACAAATGGGATTACTTAGAAAAGAACCACTATAAGAATTTACACAGATTAGCAATATGGTGTAGCGTTGGCGTTGATATAGAATACGGCGACTGGGCAGTACTAGGAGCAAGAATGGGAACATACGAAACTAATGTAGAAAGAAAAGACCATACATTAATTGCTGACTACGACTACATGCAGAAAATGGTACAAGAAGTATTAGTTAAATATGATGACGAAACAAAACGCAAAGAAGCGATACTTGAATATGGTGTTAAATTAAGAGACGATTTACAATTTAGAATTGCTGACTTAGATGCTGATGCTAGTAAATGGTTTAAAATGGTTTACACTAATCCTACTAGGTACGGTGTTATGTTAACCGAGCGTGACATAAAATGAAAATCTTATGTATAGGCAATGGTGTTAGTTTAAAAGATAATTTACATATTTGTAACTATCCATATGATTTTAAACTAGGAACAAAACGCCAATACAAACGATTTAATGATTTAGATTTTATTGCGGTAGCAGACAAAGAACCAGCATTACTATTAAGCGACGAATACAAAGGCAAAATTATTACTAAATGGAATGATAAAGAAAACTTTATTGTGCCTAAAGAAGCGGACGATTTTGATATTACAGGAACTTTACAAATGAAATATGCTGTTGAACTAGGTGGCACAATTATTCATACAGTAGGCTTTGACTGTTTAAAAAATCGTATAGAGAAAGACGAAACCTGGTCTTGGACTAAACCTACGCCGTGGGATATGGACAAAACACAACAAACTAAATGGGATCGAGCATTAATGGATACATGGAAAGAAAAAATGAAAGCTATTGAACACCAACATCCTAATATACAATGGAGACATTTATTTTGATAGTAAAAGTAACTAGAGTCGAACACTTTACGGACACATTGTTTAAAATTAGAACAGAGAGACCTAATACTTTTAGATTTAGAGCAGGTGAGTTTGTAATGATTGGGTTGGACAACTGGTCAGAAAAACTACAAAAGAACAAACCTATAATGAGGGCATACAGTATTTGTAGTGGGCCATATGACGAGTTTTTAGAATTCTATAGTATCAAAGTACCCGACGGTCCATTAACAAGTAAACTACAGCATATTAAAGTGGGTGATGAATTAATTGTAGGTGAGAAGCCTACAGGAACATTAACAACTTCCAATATAGCACTTGGTGGTAACTTATGGCTAATGGCAACCGGTACAGGTATTGCTCCGTTCATGAGTATATTAAGAGACCCTGAGACGTTTGAATATTATGATAATGTATATGTTACTTGGACAACAGGCACACACAACGCCCAAGAGTCTTATGCTAGTATATTAAATATGGGCAAGTGTACATATATTCCAACACTTACACGTGAAGAACCTTTAAATTACGAGGGACTTACACACAAACATAAAGGAAGAATAACAAATTTAATTAAAGACGGAACGTTGTTTAGCGAAGCAACTCCAGAAACAGATAAAGTTATGCTATGTGGTAGCATGGCATTTAATATGGAGATGAAAGAATATTTAGAAGGACGCGGCTGGAAAGAAGGTAGTGTTAAAGAACAAGGAACGTTTGTTTTAGAAAAGGCGTTTGTAGGATGAGAAAGATAAGTCATAGAGGTAATTTATTTGGGCCAAATCCTAAAAGGGAAAACAGCCCACATTATATTTTTGAAGCACTAGCAGAAGGATATGATGTTGAAATAGATGTGTGGTATAGCAACGGTATGGTTCAACTAGGACACGATAGCCCTATAGCATCAGTTAACAAGAATATGCTAAAAATGAAGGGGTTATGGTGCCACGCTAAAGACATACAAGCACTAGAGTATATGACCAACGAAGGCATTAATTGTTTTTGGCACCAAGGAGACGATGTTACATTAACAAACCATGGTTATATTTGGACACATTCAGATTATAACAAGTATGGTCCTAAGTCAGTTGTTTGTCATATGGAAAGACCTACAGCAGAAGAATTAAAAATATATAAAGATTGCTACGGTATTTGTAGTGATTACATCGGAGTTATAGAATGAAAATAGCAGTTTGTGTCAGTGGCCAGTTAAGAGGAAGATACGAAGAATGTATTCCTAGTTGGGAGAAAATGTTTGACCCACTCACCGACGAAGTAGACTATTTTGTACATACGTGGACTAACTCTACAGCGCCAAATAAAGTAGCACACGCTAATAACGATAACGAAGAAAAAGTTCACAGTAATACAGAACTTAATATAGTTAAGAGATTATTAAAACCTAAAAAAATATTAGTTGAAGATCCCATTGACTTTGTTAACAGAGGTAAGGATCAACACGAATGGGCAGTATTTGACCCTAATTATCATAGCCAGTTTTATGGTGTAATGATGGCTTGCCATTTAAAGCAACAGTACGAACGCGAGTTTGCTATGGAATATGATTTGTGTGTTAGAATGAGATTTGACAACTATGTTGAAGAAGAATATAAGATGTCACCGCCAGCATTAGACATCACGGCTGAAGGAGAACGCTTTCAGCCAATAGCATTAGGCAAGATTGTTGAAGAAGAATATAGGTTGTCACCAATAGCATTAGGCAACGTTAATGTAATACATCAAACGTTTGACGATTTTCATAGATACAGATGTAGTGATGTTTACTGGTCAGCTCCTAGTTTTGATTATGATCGTATTTGTGATTTTTATAGTTGTATTCCAAAGTATAAACGAGAATGGTTTGATTTAGGCAGGCAAGAAGCATACGGGCCTGAACACGTTTTATCATTTCATATAAAAGCAAACCATATTAAACCTAAGCAAACATACATGCCTATAAAATTAAAACGAGAAGAAAACCATTACAGCGGAGGTTCCCATGAGATCACCTAAAATTGCTATATGTTGGAGCGGGCAATTAAGAACTGGACTACGAGCTGTTCCTTACTTGTTAAAGTTTTTTGAAAACATAAAAGCAGATCATTTTTATCATGCTTGGGACGATGACCAGCCCGAAGAAGACTGGGCACAACTTAACGAACTTTTAGATCCCGTTGAGTCATTTGTAGAAACACCATGGAAACACAAAGGCTTTTGTGGCAATATGTTATACAGTATACAGCAATCCAATTGGCTTAAAAGGCAACACGAAATTAAAAATAACTTTAGATACGACATTGTAATTAAATGTAGATTTGATTTACTAATACCAGTACACAAGCGTTGGACATATACAGATGTAATTGATCGAAGCATATACTATAGCATAGGCAACAATGGATTAGTATTAACCGACTTTGCTACACATGGCTTTAGTGATATAATATACTGGGGTAATAGTCATGCTATGGACATTGTTAGTGATAGTTACAGGTATTATAATTGGACATTAATGCAAAAACAACAAACATGTATAACTGGTGGTAACATAGACCCAGAAGATACTATGTATTCACCAGGAACAATAATGTATCAATTAGGACAAAAATACAATTTAAGAATGATACAACTTAATCCCCAATTAGGCGAAACACTCTGGCGTACATCAGTAGTTGACTTAGATCCTGTATTAGATTGGCAAACAATAAGAGATGCGTATTAATGATTATTAGCACCGTTGGCTTATTTTGTTATTATAATATCTCAGGCGCAGACGAAGAAATGCTGTACGGATTTAAAAATCACAAACACGCTACAATAGAATCAGATACTAATACAGCATTACATAGTTTTATTGTATACAAAGATTGCTTTAGAATATTCTTTGATCAATGGCATGATAGCGGTCTAATACAAAAGAAATTTTTAGATAAAGTTGTTGTTCCTGATATTCCTGATATTCCTAGTAACTGTAAACGCTTTCACTACAACAGCATGGAAACAACAGCTAATTACATACAACAACTAACTGGCGAAAAATTTTACCCAGAGCACAAAGAAAAATCTCGTTATAAAGAAAATGATGTTATGAAAGAATTAAAACCCAATATATTAAAAATGTTTAAAGAATATAATACTAAACTAGGATATGAATATGAGTGAGTTATTAGTAGCGGGCGACAGCTGGTCATTTGGATCTGAGATTAAAGATCCAAAATTGCCTACAGCAGTTGCTGACTGGGACGTAAAAAATAACAGTTATCGTATTCCTAAAATTTGGCCAACAATACTTGCTAAAAGGTTAGGCATGGGATTAACTAATATATCTTACCCGGCGGCTAGTAACGATCGTATAGTAAGACACACCGAAAGTTGGTTGTATGAAAACTACATTGGTCAAAATAAAGACTGTTGCGACCTTGCTATCATTGTTGGATGGACTAGTCCAGAGCGCAAAGACTTTTTCTATACAGATCCATACAAAAAAGGAACTAGCAACTGGACAACTATATGGCCGCAACAAGCAGGTCATGATTATCATCAGCCAGGTATGAACGAATTCTTTAAACAATATGTAACGTATCTATGGGACGAGCGTGAAGCATTAAACAGATATGTTCATCAATTAACAGCAATGGAAAACTTATGTAAAGTACATAATATTAAATTATTAATGTTCCAAGCATTCTACGATAGAGGAGTAGGTATACACGGAGCAGATGAGGATATTGATACTTTTGTAGATTATAAAAACTCTGGTTATATAAATGACCAATTTAAAAAAGCAGAATTAGGAGAGAACCACCCTGGGCGCCATCATCATTACGGCAACGAGATGAATAAGACTATGTGGGAATGTTTAGATCAAAAAACATTTCTATCAGATAGTTTTTTTGGTTTCTTAAAAGATAGAGGATTAGATTCAACAATTATTGGGCAACATCCTAACGAATTAGGTCATACACTATGGGCCGACAAACTTGAAAAATATATTAAAAAGGAACTAAAATGGTAGAACTGTTTCTTAATGCTATACCAAATGTGATTGCCGCAATGTTCGTTGGCGCAGCCGCGGGTGGTATTGTACAAGTATGCGAAGAAGACTTACCAAAATTAGAAAAGTTTAAAGATAAGATGACAATAGTTATGAAAGAAAATGACGTAGAGGAAAATATTCAATCAGCATTCTGGAAAGCATACGACGATACGTACAACGGTAAACGCCTTCCAGCAACATGCGAAGAGGCCTTACAGGCTGTTGGATCGTCTAAACAAGAATTAGAAAACAAATTAAACAATGCCTCAACACCACACACAGACGGAGTATTTTAAATGGTAAAAAATATAATTAGTTGCGGGGATAGTTTCCCATGCGGCATGGGATTGGGAAAAGATAGATTTGAAGTATCGTATCCTGTTAGAGTAGCAGAACATCTCAACGCTACATTAACAAGTTTAGCCAGACCTGGTTGCTGTAATTTTTCTATTAGTTTAATGGTTAAATGGATAGTTGATAATTTTGACAAAGATGCATTTTATATTATAAGTACTACTAACGAAGATAGATTACATTGGCTACGACCCGGCATTGTATACAACAACAAGCACAACATAAGTATTGAAGAACTCAATTATGAGGATTATGATCAATTTCTTTTAACTAAGTTACCGTTCTCTCCTAACAATACAATCCAATCAGAAACCTGTAGTAATTTATTATTACATGCCCAAGACAAATTAGGGGCTAGTCAGTCGTTATCTAGAGAACCAAAGTCTAGGATAACAGCACTTGATCAGTACATTAAATTAGTACACGATAGTAAAGTAAAACGACATGTAGATTTTAGTTTACTTGCTACACAATTACACAGACTTAAAGAAAAAACTAACAACTGGTTGTTGCTTACTGAATGGGCTGAACTAGAAAACACATTTAAAGATAATTCAATTCAAGCAACCTTTGGAGCATTAAGTGAAGATTACCCAGACTCACTAGGTAGTGGTCATTTTAATCACACAGGGCATAGAGTAGTTTTTAACAATATTATGAAATGGTATGATGCAAGATAAAACACTTTTATATACAACAGGTGATAGCTGGACTTACGGCGAAGGACTGGAACACGCAGATCATCCTAGCGATGAACAGAGTTATAAATTTTATAACACATGGCCTTGGCATGTTAAAGAACATTACAATATACCTCAACTAATTAATGACGGTAGAGGCGGCGGCAGTAACGCTAGAATGTACAGAAGAACTATAGAATTTATACAAGACTACAATGGTGACTTATCTAAAGTTGTTATTATAGTTGCTTGGTCAAGTGCTGAACGCACAGAGATTCCTATTCCAACAGAGGTATGGTCTGAAAATGGTGTTAGTGAATTCAATTGGACTGACAGGCAATATTGGGCATGGTCACATAGTGCCAATATGGACGCTAGTGACGTAGACAGATCAGACATACTTCGTAATGTAAAAGAACCAAAAAAACTTCATAAGACAATAACAATGTTAAAACATCCAGATGTAGATGTACCAATAACCAGAAATTTTATGTGGGGATTACAAGAGATATGTAAAGCAAATAATATTGAACTACACCAGTTCCTAGCATTAGACATACCTGAGTTTAATACTAGCAGTCATAACTACAACCCCCAACTCACAAAAAATATTAAATACTATGTGCCATCCTTTATAGAACAAATTAATCCAATTGTCACACCAGACTTAGTCTTAAAGTGTCGACATCCTAATAAAATGGGATATAAACATATAGCAAACTTTGTAATAAAACAAATAGGAGAGTCTAATGAACATACTTAAACGAATACTTAAACGTATTAAGAAATTCTTTACTGATATAGTAGATAGAATTAAAATGGAAAGAGCATATAGAAAGAAACTCAAAGACATTAAAAAACGGGATCCGTTTATATACAAATGAATATAGTAGTAGCAATGGCAGGGCTTGGATCACGTTTCCAGGAACAAGGACATCTTTACCCAAAGCCTTTAATTAGAACTGGCAACACGACTATGATACAAAATGTGTATTACAGTTTAGAGTGGCCTGACGCTGATTGGCATTTTGTTGTAAAAATGCAACATCTTAAAGATCATCCTTTTATGAAACCATTGTTAGAAAGTATGGGTAGTATTACAGCAATAGAGGAAACAACACAAGGAGCGGCTGAAACATTACAAAAATGTAGCGAAGTAATGACTAGTAGCAACCCTTTTATTAGTGTTAATTGCGATCAAGTGTTTGAATGGGATACTACTAGCCTACAAAAGAAAATAACTAATAACCCCGAGTCTAGTTACATAGCAATTTATAATCACACAGATACCGAACGACATAGTTTTGCTCATACCGAAGGTGATACTGATAAGGTTCATCTATGTACGGAAAAAACAACAGCAGGACTTCCTACGAACAATGCTACCACTGGATTTTATCATTTCCATAACGGTGAAGTATTTAACGATAGTGTTAACACATTATTAAGTAAGCCACCAGAATATGGAGAATATTATGTTGCGGCGGTTTATAACGAACTAATTACAGAAGGACATGATGTCCGAGTTGATCGAGTACATGCGAATACATTTTGGCCTGTAGGTGTACAACACGATTGGCAACATTATACACATAGGCATTACAGGAAATAACATGAAAACATTTGACTTTAAAGATATGTTCAAAGGTTGGTTTGTTGGGGACTTTCCAACAACGGCAATGCCCGCCAACTTTGAAGTAGCATATCATACACACACTAAAGGTGAGTTCCACCAAGATCATTTTCATAAGGAACAACGAGAAGTAACATTTATTATAGAAGGCGAAATGATTTGTAACGGCAAACACTTGAAAGCAAATGATATTTTTGTTATTGAACCTTATGAAGTAAGCATTGTAGAATTTTTAACAGACATTAAAGTAATAGTAGTAAAGGATATTTGTAACACAGATGACAAATATTCATTTGACATTCAGAACTAAAGAAGGTATAATAACATTATGGAAATATATAGAGCAAATAAACCCGAAGATCACTTTAGCTGTCACTTCTTTTTACAAAGTAAAACAACACTAAAAGAAGCGGCCGAAGGATTAGCAATAGGACAAAGTATCGGTAACCCGTCTGTGCGAAGTAAATATGAAACAACGGAAATGATGGAAAATCATAGTGCTAAGATTATAGCTGACCCAGATGACTTAGCAGTTGTTCAAGCAGGTGTAGTCGAAATTGCCTGGCCTTATAGAAACATTGATTGGTATGCAGATGGCATAGCTCAACTAATGTGTACTGTGATGGGAGGGCAAATGGACATTGACATTATACAGCAATGTCATTGGACTGATATTAATATTGATAGAGTCAAAGCAGATTTATCAGCGCCAGCATACGGTCTCACTGGCTTTAGAGATCACGTTCAACAATATGATAAACCGTTATTAGGTACTATTGTTAAACCAAAAACAGGACTTTCTCCTGCTACATTAAAAGATATTGTACAACAAATGGTAGATGGCGGCACTGATTTTATTAAAGAAGATGAGATTATGAGCAACCCTGCTTGTTTAACCCTTGAAGAAAGGATCGGCATAGTACAGCCTATCATTGATGGATCTAAAACTGTTTATTGTTATTGTATTAATTCAGATCCGCACACATTAATGGACAAAGCAAGAACTGTTAGTGGATGGGGAGGTATGGGAGTACATATTAACTTCTGGAGTGGCATGGGTGCTTACAAGGCTATTAGAGACGAAGACAATGGAACATTCATACACTTTCAAAAGAGTGGCGATAAAGTTCTTACAAGCAAGTACAATGCCTACAGAATTGAATGGGCAGTTATGTGTAAGTTAGCAGGCCTCATAGGATGTGATACAATTCACGCTGGTATGTACGGCGGCTATATGGACATGGGGTATGAAGAACTTAAAAATATTCAAAATGTTTGTTTAGAACAAAATCTTACTCCGGCATTTAGTTGCGGCATGACAAAGGATTTAATTCCTGTTATTAGAGAAAAATTCGGCAACGACTGGATGGCAAATGTAGGCGGCGCAATCCACACACACCCTAAAGGTATTAGGGCAGGTGTAGAGGAACTAAGGAAAGCTATCGACAATGGCTGATGGCAAAAACAGAAAACTAATTAAGGATTATATTAAAACATATCCTGATTGGCCAGTCAAGGGAGTAGACTTTAAAGATACTTCTAGTTTATGTAATGGGCCTGGTTTGAGATTAGCACAAAACTTTATGTATGATCGTATGCTAAAATACAAACATAAGGTTGATCGTATTGTGGCCGTTGATGCTAGGGGATTTATATTCGGCGGTGTATTAGCACATAGATTTAATGTGCCATTAGTACTAGCTAGAAAAAAGGGCAAACTTCCAGGTGCTGTACACGGACAAGAATTTAAATTAGAATACGGTTCAGCAACATTGGAAATACAATCTGATTCTATCCACGACGGAGAGAATGTTATTATAATAGACGACTTACTAGCAACAGGCGGTACTGCGTTAGCTGTTATTAATATCATACAACGTGAATGGCGAGCTAATGTATTAGCATTTGGTTGTGTGGTTAACTTGCCTGAGGTAGGCGGAGAGGCCAGGGTACTACAAGCAGGTGTCCCTGTCATCAAGGCAGTAGAATATTTAGGATCATAATATGGAAAAGAATTTTGTTTTCGACGTAGACGGAACATTAACTCATGCTAGACAACTAATGGACCCCGACTTTAAGTCTTGGTTTATTGATTGGATGAAAGATAAAACTGTTTACCTCGTAACAGGCAGTGACAGACCAAAAACAATAGAACAAATAGGACCAGAGATTGTAGATAATTGTAGCATGGCTTTCCAGTGTGCTGGCAATGATGTATGGCGATATGGTATTCCTATAGCACAAACAAACTTTACACCACCAGAAGATATGATAGGATGGTTAGAAAACGAATTAGAAAAAAGTGCTTACCCACATAGATATGGTAATCATATTGAAAAACGTGTAGGCGTAATTAACTTTTGTATAGCTGGACGAGATATGCCCGAAGAAGCCAGAGATGTTTACTTTGAGTGGGATAACGAACACGGTGAACGATTAGACATATCACAAAGGTTTAATAAAAAGTTTCCAGGCTTTGAGGCATCAATTGGCGGAAACACTAGTTTAGATATATTCATGAAGGGTAGAAATAAATCACAAGTTTATAATACTATAGGAACGCCTTTAGTATTTTTTGGTGATCGATGTGAGACTACAGGCAATGACTATCCGTTAGTAGAAATGTTAAGGTTATACGATAAGTTTTATCATGTAACTGGTCCCGACGAAACATTCCAATTATTAAAGGATCTATATAGTGGCGAATAAAAACTGGCGCGAAATGCAAAAGAGGTTAGACGAGAAAAGTCCAAGCCTGTGCCTTGCCAAATGGACCCAAGTAACTTTACATTTACAAAACGGTCATACACAGAGTTGTCATCATCCGAGTACACATAAAATTCCTCTAGAGGAACTAGAAGTAAACCCTAGTGCTTTACATAATACAAAGTTTAAAAAAGAACGCCGCAAGGAAATGCTTAACGGTGTGCGTCCTAAAGAATGCGATTACTGTTGGAGAGTAGAAGATGCGGCTCCTGAGATGTTAAGCGATAGGCATTATAAAAGTAGCTTTAGTTGGAGTGAACCGCACTTTAATAAAATTGCAGCAATGGAAGGCGACGAAGACTTTGATCCTACATACGTTGAAGTAAGTTTTGGTAATGCTTGTAACTTTAAGTGTATCTATTGTGCTCCACATATTAGTTCTAAATGGATGGAAGAAATTAAACAGCATGGACCGTATCCAACAAGCAACAAGTATAACAACTTAGAATGGCTAGAACATGCAGGCCAAATGCCTATACCAGAACGTGAACACAATCCTTACCAAGAAGCATTTTGGAAATGGTGGCCTAGACTGTATCAGAGCTTACACACGTTTAGAATAACAGGTGGTGAGCCGTTAATGAACAAGAATACTTTTAAAGTATTAGATTATATTCAAGAAGCAGAAGAACCAAATACTAATTTACTGTTAGGTATTAATGCTAATTTTGGCGTACCTGATAAACTATTTAATAAGTTTTTAAAACAATCCCGAGAAATATTAGATAGTAATAAACTTCGCAAGTTAGAAATATACACATCAGCAGAAGCATGGGACGATAAAAACGATTACATTAGATTTGGTATGAACTACGATGAATTTATTAGACGTGTAGCACAATGTATCGAAACTTTACCAGAAGTTCCGATCACTTTCATGTGTGCCTATAATGCATTAAGTATTAGCAGTTTTACAATGTTCATGAAAGACATTGAACTTATAAGAGAGCGGTACGGTAAAGAATCAGTCTACGTAGATATTCCTTATGTTAGACATCCTGAATTTTTAGACTGTAAAATTATGAAAGAGGGTGACCTTATAGAGAAAAGCTGGAAGTACATGGCTAAATCTAAATGGTTCGACGAAGATGAGACTGCTAAGATGGAACGTATATACAAGTACTGGAAGCATCAGCAACAGAACGATTTTACTAAACAACGAGAAGATTTAAAATCATATGTACACGAACTAGACAAACGGAGAGGAACAGACTTTGTTAAAACCTTCCCAGAGTTCAAGGAGTACTATGAGTAAATTATTTTGTCCATATCCTTATATGAACTTATACTATAGAGGTAGGAATCATCCTAAGGGTCATAGAATAAAAGTATGCTGTGATGCTGTAGAATCTATAACAGCTAATAGTTTACAAGAAGCCATGGATGGAAGATTTACAGAACCTTATTGGGAAAACCTAAAGCAAAACTTTAGAGATGATGAATGGCCTACTGCTTGCCGCAAATGCGAAAGAGATGAGAGCAATCAAAAACAAAGCCATAGGCAAGTTGCTGTACAAACTTTTAAATTAGAAAGCGAAGAACAAGTACTAGAACAATTTGGTGACAAACCTCCTGTACTACAACTAGATGTAAGACCAAATAATAAATGTAACCTCATGTGTAGAATGTGTACACCGGTTGACTCGAGTTTAATTGCAGAACACGCTGGAGAGAGTCAAACACTAGTTGAACTATACGGTGAACGAGATATAGCAGATGGATTAGAACCTCCCACGTTTGCTGTGCCGCCAAAAGAATACTTAATAGGCATTACTAATATTCGCATGTTAGGAGGTGAGCCAACTCTAGATGAAAACTGTTTAGCGTTAATGGATAGAATGATCGAGTTGGATAAAGGACCAGAAGTACATATTAGTATAACAACAAATGGCACTAACGCTAGAAAAAGTTTCCTAGAAAGGATTGCTCACTTTAATACAAACTTACGATTTAGTATTGACGGTTATGGATCTAATTACGAGTATATACGAACATACGGTAATTGGAATAAGTTAACTAAGAACATAGGTAGACTAGCACCACACGCCGCTGGCATGGGGGCAAATTTCGTACTTCAGATGTATAATGTGTTTGGCATAGGAGAGTATGCTAAATGGTTAGATACAATGTATGATACATATGAAAATTGGAATCAACCTAGCTTTGCTATACCGTTAGAATGGCCTACGGGATTTGATATCGGGAACTTAACTGACGAACATCGAACTCAGTTAGTCGAAGAACTAAATACAATTGAACAAACAGCTCGCAACAACCACACAATAAAATTTATTCAACAATGTACTAATTGTATACTCACACGTCAGGCACCAATTGCCGCAAAAGGCCAATCATTAACATTACTTACTAAAGCTATGGATAAACAACGGTCTACTAACCTACTAGATTTAGACAAGAGATTTGGAGAATACCTATGAAGATACTAGGTGTGAGTGCAGGATTTCACGATGCTGGCCTAACTGTATTACACAACGATAAAATTTTATTTGCTGGACACAGTGAACGCTTTAGTAAAAAGAAACACGATAAAAATTTATGTCCAGAAATAATCGAAGAAGCATTTAAGCATGGTCCATTTGATTGTGTAGCATATTACGAAACACCATGGAAGAAAAAGACAAGAGAAATATATGCCGGACAGGGATATAAAAAAGGGTCAACATGGACAATTAAACAAACTTTAAAAAAGCACTTTGGATCATATTATGATATGTTACCTAAAAAGGTTCACACACTCAATCATCATATGTCACATGTTGCTTCTGGGTTTCAAACATCTCCCTTCCAGGATGCTACAGTTGTAGTAATAGATGCTATCGGAGAATGGGATACTATTTCTATTTGGTCAGCAACATATAATAAATTTCCTATGATGGGAAGGTATGGTGAAGTAGATTATAAAAAATTATGGAGTCAAAAGTACCCTCACTCTATAGGATTATATTATTCAGCAATGACAGGACGACTCGGGCTACGCCCACAAGACGAAGAATATATTTTGATGGGAATGGCAGGCCATGGCAAAAATGCCACAGATGTTGAACACACTATTAAAAATAGTCTTATTAAAGATATAGGTGATGTAAAATTTACACAGAACTTACACACCGGTGTTGACGAAGAATTCTTAAAAGATATAGACGAAATGGATATTGCCGCAAGTACCCAAGCAGTTGTTGAAAAATTAATTGACGAAGTAATGGCTCGTGCTAAAAAGTTAGGCAAAAGTAATAACCTGGTATATCAGGGTGGTGTTGCCCTTAACTGTTTATATAATAGAAACTTAGGCAAGTGGTGGGATAATGTTTGGATAATGCCCAACCCAGGAGACTGTGGTAGTAGTTTAGGTGCCGCGGCAAAAGTATACGGCAAACATGTACGCTGGTCTCATCCTTACTTAGGTACAAACATTGAAGGTGACTATCCAGTCGACGACTTACTAAACGAATTGAGCACAAATAAAATAGTAGGTGTAGCAAGTGGCAGAGCAGAGTTTGGACCTAGAGCATTAGGTAATAGAAGTTTATTAGCAGACCCTCGGGGTGAAGACATTAAAGATCAAGTAAATGATATTAAACGTAGGCAAAAATTTAGACCATTTGCTCCAATAATTATGGAAGAATTTGTAGATCAATATTTTGAAATGCCAAAAAACTTACCAACATCACCATACATGCAAGTCGTTGCTAACTGTAAAAAGCCAGAAGAATTTCCTGCTATTGTACACGTAGACGGTACTAGTAGGGTACAAACTGTTCCAGAAAACAGCGAAAGTGGTGTGAGACAACTATTAGAAAAGTGGTTTACACTAACCGGTTGTCCTATGCTACTTAATACAAGCCTCAATATCAGGGGCGAGCCAATGGTTGACACCCGCGAAGATGCTGATAGGTTTGAAACAGAATATAAAGTTAGAGTTTGCTCTTGACAAACTCTCTAATATTTGTTATAATATAAACTAATTAAGTGGTAAAGCAATAAAGAGCCAATGTGGTTGCGGCGGTCTTAAAGATGTTGTAAAAATACAACAGTACACAAAGGAGTATAACATATGGAAAATAATTACACTTTTACAAGTGAGTCAGTAAGTGCTGGTCATCCAGATAAAGTAGCAGATCAAATCAGTGATACGTTAGTAGATGCTGGTCTAAAAGCAGGAGACGAAACTACTCGTGTTGCGGTTGAAACACTTGTAACTACTAATCATGTTACAATTGCAGGCGAAGTAAAAAACTTTAATGTAACACCCGACGAAATAGAACAACTTATTCGTGACAAAGTTAAAGAGATTGGATACAAACAAGACGGGTTCCATTACGAAAATCTAAAAATTAATAATCTTATACATAGCCAAAGTGGCGACATTGGATTAGGCACAGATGAGTTTGGTGCCGGCGATCAAGGTCTTATGTTTGGTTATGCCTGTCTCGATAACGGGTCTTTCTTACCTGCTCCGATTTATTACAGTCACGAGATATTAAAAAATCTCAATGAGAAGCGTAAGTCAGGTTACGACTATATGCTACCAGATGCTAAAAGTCAAGTAAGCATAGAATACAGCGGCGGAGTACCAAAGCGTGTTGACCAAATTGTAGTATCTCATCAGCACAAAAAAGGGTTCGGTGATAGTATAAGAATGCCCATCAAGGATGCGGCACGTGAAGTACTGGGAGATTTAATTGATGAAAACACTACATGGCATATTAATCCTACTGGCAATTTTGTTATTGGCGGACCTGATGGAGACACCGGAGTTACAGGACGAAAAATTATCGTGGACACCTATGGTGGTTTCGCTCCTCATGGTGGTGGTGCTTTTTCTGGAAAGGACCCTACGAAAGTAGATCGTAGTGCTACATATATGGCACGTTGGTTAGCAAAGAATGTTGTAGCAGACGATATGGCTGACTGGTGCCAAATACAACTATCATATGCTATCGGTGTAAAAGAACCAACAAGCATTTACATTGACAGCAACGGACATAATAAAAGTATTCAAAAGTATATTAGAGAAAATATTGACCTTACACCAAAAGGTATTATTGATAGGTTTGATTTATTTAACTTTTATGGATATAGTGAGAATTGTGTATACGGACACTTTGGCGACAAAGATGTACCATGGGAGAAGATTGGATGGTAGAAGAAGATACACTAATAAAACATTTTGCAATTGCACTAGAGTCAGACTACGAAACAGTAGAAAACTATTATGGACATCATATAGAAACAATAGAAGATGAAGCAGACATAGAACACTTTGCAGAAGTTCTTGCTGATGAACTACAAGCCGACTATGATGGTGACTTAAATGAAGAAGATAGAGCAAAGTTTCATTATGATTTAATGTTTAACAGTATGACTATCGCTTGGGAAAAGATGATGGAAGAAGAAGGCTAAAATGTTTGATATTATCTACATGAGTTATCAAGAGTCCAACGCTGATGAGAACTGGCAAAAGTTAGTTGACCGTTTTCCCTGGTCTCAACGTGTACACGGAGTTAAAGGTTTAGTCAATGCTCATATAGAATGTGCTAAAGTTTCTAGAACAAGTATGTACTGGCACGTTGAAGCAGATACTATTGTCAATGGCGACTTTAATTTTACATATAGGCCTGACAAATGGAACAGAGATGTAGTTCATGTATGGCGGGCAGAGAATCCTGTTAACGGATTAACATACGGTAACAATGGTATTAAATTATTCCCTACTGAGAAAGTATTAGCATTAGCAGGTAAAAAAGTTACAGACTTTACAACTAGTGTTAGTGATAAATTTAAAGCTGTACAAGTTGTAGCAAGTACTGTGTCAGCAGATACTGATGCTTATAACACTTGGAAGTCAGCGTTTAGAGAATGTGTTAAACTACAAAGCGGACTTATTGACAGACAAAATCAAAAGGAAACAGAGGAACGATTAGAGGCTTGGTGTACTGTAGGACGTGGCCCACACGGGCAATCAAGTGTTGACGGTGCCAATGATGGAAAGAAATATGTACTAGACGGTGGCGACGTTACTAAAATCAACGACTTCGATTGGTTACAGGAGGTATACTATAATGTATAAGAAACAAAATGACTAGAATTAATTTAGTACAACCAGACGAATTATCCAATCAACATTTGGTAGCAGAATACAGAGAAATCTTTATGGTTGGTTCGTCATTACAGCGTTCACTCAGATCTCCTAACTGGAATAAAACAAAACAAACATTACCTGACAACTTTACACTTAATACTGGACACGTTAAATTCTTTTATAACAAAGGCGAGTATTTACACAAAAGATATATAGAACTTGTTAAAGAAATGAGACGTAGAGGAATGAAACCTAACATAGACCGCAAGTTTAAAAGAGAACAGTGGCCAGATGAATTGTATAATGATTGGCAACCTACAGATAAAGATTTAGTACTTATTCGTGAACGAATAAGAGAGCGAATAGCACAAAAACCAGATTGGTATAAATGGTATGAGTGACTTTAACACCATACAATTTCTAGATAGGATAGAACGTTTATATCCAGATCAAGAACTTAACTCTACATTTCGTAGAGCTACATTGTCAAAAGATGCAAGTGCTGTAATTAATATGACAGCACTATTAGGCAGAGTAGAACACAACGAGTTATTTGAAGACTTTGAACGGTGTATTAAAAGTCAAGACCCTAGCAGTATTATTAGAGTAATGACCGAACTATTATCAGTAAATGATGAACATGCCGAACGAGCAAACAATTTTCGATCAGCTGTGCTAGGACAAGATCCAGCAGGGCTAATCACAACGAGTTCTCACCTGTTGGTCGACTACGACATTACAGATGTGAGATCAGCAGTCCTGGGTGGCGACCTAACAGCCATTTTAAGACTCTTATCAACCCTTAATACTCCACAACTCAATAAGGTTGATATTATACCACTAGAGGACCTTAAGATTAGTGTTACCTCCCAGGAGCCTGCTTCAATTATTAAAACACTTGGACGACTATTAGGAACAGATGGCGATAGTTGGATTAAGTATGAGAACTTTAGAAAAGTAGTATTGTCAAATGATAAAGAACAATATTGGCACATTATACCTGCCATGTGTGACTTGTGGGGCATCGATATCGAAAGTGCCCTAATAAGCGACTTACTTAAAAGTGTAAGGAACCAACAATGGAAATCAGTTACACGGCTTTCAGCAGTTATTAACAGGGCAGATCCGTTTATTACTAACATGGTTAAGGCAGTTGACGAAGCAGATAATATCGAAGATGCGTTAAGCATCGGTCAAGTAAAAAGCAAATTATGGATGATCGATAAAATACAAGCCACAGGGGTTGACTTAGGTAAAGTATTCTTACTAGCCGGCTGGTACGGTGTGCCTGCATACTTCTTACTACAGAGATGTAAAGCAGAACAAGTTTTCAGCTTTGACATAGACGACAGTTGCTGGACTATCGCAGAACGTATCAATAAAAACTATACGTTAGACAACTGGAAGTTTAAGGCAACTACTGAGGATATATACAATATTAATTTTGCCGGGCACGACTTTACAACTAAACGAGCAAACGGAACACAAGAAAAACTTTGGTGTAAGCCCGATACTATTATTTGTAGTAGCGTAGAACACTTAGAAAACTTTGACGAGTTCATTAGAAAAATTCAACCAGGACAATTATGTATATTTCAAAGCAACAACTACACTGAATTAGACGAGCATATTAATTGCCACGCAACTGTAGACGAATTACTCGAGCAATGTCAATTAACTTCTGTGCTGTATGCTGATAGTATTAACTTAACAAAGTATGATAGACATATGGTAATAGGATATAAATGATGAAAGACTGGGATCTAACAACTAGAGAATTACAAAAAGAGACCGCCAGAGCACTTAGCTGTATGGAAGCAACAAGCAATAACATCTATCAGTTTAACAAACAAGCACACCACAATAGTAAGAATTGGTATCTTGCTGTTATTAATTGGTATGTTGATCAGTACGGCGACTTACCTAGTAAGGTCGGACCCGGAGTAGAGGTTAAATTAATTTTAGATGACTAACGCAACTGTAAAAATGATCGCAACTTGGTTAGAAAGTAATCAACACAGATTTATATTCTTTATCTATAATACAGGCGCCGGTGGTGAGTTTATTCATTCTTATTTAGGCAAACAACCCGATGTACTGTTTTATCGACACTATGAGAAATCTAATGCACCTATACACTATCCCACTAATCGAACAACAATGTTCATACCCAATATATCTAAAGGTATTCAAGAGTACCTTAGAATTCAATCAGACATAGACACCCATACGTTTGAAAGCATAGCTGAAGATCTCATTAAGATTACTGCTCACCCTATAACTATTGCTGATATTACTGCTTTTGAAAAACTCCCTGGGCGAATAATGTTATTAGCACACGAAACATCACATTGGATGACTTTATTTAGAAAATCTAAAATAATATTTTATAGTGGCGGTGAGTATGATAATTATATAGGAATATTAGGAACTTTAAAATGCTTAGACGACGGTGATGGGCCATGGGCTAAGTTTAAAAAATATAATCCTCCCTCATCAAACTTGAGGCAAGATCTAATCAACGCAATAATTTACGACGGGTGGCAAAGAGAGGTTAAAAACGTATACTCTGAAGAAGTTGTTGTCCAAGAAGACTGGCTGGTTAGAGGTAATAGGCATTTTTTAGACGCAAACAAAAGATTAAAAAATTACAATATAAGATTTGTTGACTTTTGTGATTCGTTTAACGGAACCTGGATCAACGACGAGTTCGGAATCGATTCAAACGAATTTAATAAAGCAATGATCGAATGGGATAAAGATAATACAACATTTCTACGAACCTATTGCTCTGGGATCGTTCCCAAATTTATCGGAAAACAACCAAACAGGTACCTATATAATGTATAGATATCAAGACATTAAGATGGTACACTATGAGATAACTCAGCGGTGTCAAGCGGCTTGTCCTATGTGCGATAGAAATGTCAACGGTGGTAAAGACAGTCCACATATTACAAATGCTGAACTAACATTAGCAGATGCTAAACGTATATTTGACGTTGAGTTTATTAAGCAACTAACAACTTTTTATATGTGCGGCAACTTAGGTGATCCTGTTATGGCCAATGATACCTTAGAAACATTTAGGTGGCTTCGTAGTATTAATCCCAACCTGTGGTTAAGTATGAATACAAACGCTGGAGCCCAAGAGGAAAGCTGGTGGCAAGAACTAGCAGAAATATTTGGTAGAATGGGTACTGTTATTTTTAGTCTAGACGGACTAGAAGATACTAATCATATGTACAGACAAAATGTACGTTGGGATAAAGTTGAGCGTTCATACAAAGCATTCATAGGAGCAGGTGGCAGAGCTCGTTGGGACTTTTTAATATTTGAACATAACGAACATCAAGTAGAAGAAGCTAAACGTGTTAGTGAAGAAGCCGGCTTTGAGCGATTTCAAGCAAAGAAAACAGCAAGGTTTGTAACTACTTGGTTAGATAAAAAAGATGAACACCAAGCAAAGAACCGTAAAGAAAAAGATACAACTAATTTAAAAAAGCCAAAGAATATAGAATTACAAAACACAGCAACAAAACAAATTGACAAAATTGTTACTAAGCACGGTAGCATGGAAAACTATTTAGATACTTGTAATATTAAATGTAAGGTTGCCAAAGAAGGAAACATTTATATTAGTGCTGAAGGATTACTAATGCCGTGTTGCTGGACAGCAAGTAGAATGTACAAGTGGTGGCACAAGGATCCTACAGTAGAACCTGTTTGGAATCACATCAATGCCGCAGGCGGCAAAGAAGGAATTGATACTAAGGAACACGGGCTTCGAAAAGTGTTCGGAGGCGGTCTATTACAAAGCATAGAACAAAGTTGGTCTGCTCCTAGTGTTAAACAAGGTAGACTAAAAGTTTGTGCTGAGAAATGCGGGGAGGAATATGATCCATTCAAAGCACAGTTCCAATAGTTTTTGCATACTGCCATTCATTCAACAATTTGTTGATACTGATAATAAACTACTGCCCTGTTGCATTGGAGACCGAACAGAGTTAGGGCCAGAGTATAAAGATGTTACAAGTTTCAATTCGTATTACTTAAAAAAAATAAGAAGGCAAATGTTATATAGTCAAAGACCAAATGCGTGTAGTACGTGCTGGGCTGATGAAGATTGTGGTCGCGATAGTAAACGTATAAAAGTAAACAAACAATTCGACAAATGGGATTACGTAGTACGTGGTGACGGGTACATGTCATCCTTGCCCCAGTACTATGACTTACGCCCTGGTAACGTGTGTAACTTAAAATGCGTCATGTGTAACCCACGTGTTAGTAGTAAATGGATCGAAGATATCCATTTAGCCATAGAGCCGTATGAGAAGACTGTTAAGTTCAGTACTAAACAAATTGATGAAATATTATATCATTCTAAATCAATCAAACGATTGCAATTAGCAGGTGGCGAACCATTTTATATGCCATCTGTAAAACATTTATTACAGGGATTAATTAACAATGGGCATAGTAAACATATCGATTTACAAATTACTACTAACTTAACAATGCTAGATAATACTATACTCCAGTTGCTAGAACACTTCAAAAAAATAGTGATAACTATTAGTGTGGATGGTATTAACGAAGTTGGCGAGTATATTAGGTTTCCGTTAGATTGGGAGACATTCGAGAATAATCTAAATACATTACTACAGCAAAAGCACATACATACTGCTGTAAATGTAACAAAATCGCAACTAAATGAAGAACATATTGACACAATATTAGATTGGTGTACAGAAAAAGGATTAACTGACGTAGATGTTAATACACTTACTGAACCATCAATTCTCGCTGTAGGGCAGCCACAAGACAACTTAATAGACTGGCTCACAGCACTCGATAAACATAGGGGCACAGATTCAAAATTAACTTTACCGTGGATATACAAATGAAAACAAAAGAAGAAATACTAACAGAAATAAACAAAATAATGGACGAGAAGATACAGCCAAACGTTGCCCAACACGGCGGCGAGGTCAAAGTATTAGACTTTGATATGGAAACTGGCATTCTTAAAACGTTATTAAGTGGGTCTTGTTCTGGATGTTCAAGCAGTATGATAACGTTAAAAATGGGTATTGAAAACATGCTAAAACATTATATACCCGAAGTAACCGAAGTTGTAGGAGAAGACGATCCAAACTTTAATGATCCTTATCATACAATGCCAATGGACGATTATGACCCGATGGATAGAATGTAATGAGCGAAGAACAAGAATTAAGAATACAACCAGAGATCACATTAGACATAATCCCGTCACAGCAGTCTAAAGCAATAAACGTAGATGAGAATAAAGACAAACTACCAAGTGATACATTTTGTATTCTTCCTTGGGTCCATTTAAGTACTAGACCTGACGGTGCTATGAGAGTTTGCTGTACAGCAAATGCTTCAAGTGTTGGTGCTACTAACGACCGAGGTAAGCATGGGGGTCAAGTAGGTATACTGAAAGACGAAGACGGTAAACCCAATAACTTAAATGTAAGTGATTTCCTTTCTAGCTGGAACGGTTCATACATGAAGAATGTTAGAACACAAATGTTAGCTGGTGAGAAACCACCTAGCTGTGTAAAGTGTTATAAAGAAGAAGCCGCAGGTCATAAATCAAAACGAGAATGGGAAACACATTACTGGAGACAGCGTGTAGATCTAGATCAGCTAATTGAAGAAACCTCAGAGGACGGAGAAGTGCCTCCACAGTTAGCATACATAGATTTACGCTTTGGTACTAAGTGTAATTTAAGATGTGTAATGTGTAGCCCACATGATTCAAGTGACTGGGTTAAAGATTGGACAGAAGTTTATCCTAAAGTAAAAAATGAAAACCTAAAGCAAACAATGGTGTGGGATAACAAGGGTAAAAACTTTGGTGCTAGTTACAACTGGCATAAAAAGAATCCTAAGTTTTGGGAACAGTTTTATCAGCAAGTTCCAAACATGAAACAGATTTACTTTGCTGGCGGTGAGAGTTTAATCATCGAAGAACACTACGAAATACTCGAAGAAGTTATACGCCAAGGCTATGCTAGTAAGATGGAAATACGTTATAACAGCAACGGTGTTGAGTGGCGTCCGGACCTCTTAGAGTTATGGAAACACTTCAAATTAGTACGTTTTCATTATAGTGTTGACTCGATTAAAGAATGGAATGATTACATACGTTTCCCAAGCGAATGGGAACGAAACGAAGAAGTATTTAAAATATGGGATCAAGAAACAGGCGACAATACAGAAATTACTGTAGCGTGTGCTGTACAGGCTCTTAACATTTATTACTTGCCTGACTTTATTAAATGGAAACTAGAGCAAGGCTTTAGTAAAATTAACATGTGGCCATTTGGTGCTGGTGGTATTAACTATCACTTTGTTTATCATCCGCCACACTTAAATGTTAAAGTATTACCTAAATGGTTTAAAGAAGCATGTCGTAAGAAGTACGAAGAATTTTATCCATGGTGGGAAGCTAACTGGGAAAAGGGAATTCCCGAGTGGCATAAAGGAAAAGTTGATTACGAAACTTGGCGTACTGCTAGTTACGGTATAGAACGACTAGAAGGTATGTTAACATTTATGGAATCAGAAGACTGGTCACAACGTATGCCAGAGTTTAGAGAATACATTAACTTAATGGATGCCCAACGAGGAACAGACTTCAGGACTACCTTTCCTGATATGGCTAGACTACTGGACGAAGAATAATGGTTCAGATAGACCAACAACCAGGTGGAGATACGTATCTAACTATAGATCAACTAGCAACTTGGATCGAAAAAAATCAACATAAGTTTGTTTTCCTAGTTTATCACGGAGGTGGCGGTGGCGAGCATATTTGTAATTATTTGTCACAGCAACCAAATTTATTTTACAAAACGTTAGATGATGACGATATCAATACAGTTGAAGACGGTATCAATAGAAGTGAGTATAATAACGGTTCTGCTCTTGCAAGATCTATTCAATCCCCGTTGCTATTCCTTGAAATGAACGAAATGCCAAATGAGTTTTTGAGTGTCAGAAGAGAAAGAAACAGCATAACATTTAAACAACTTGCTGAGTTCATACTTACATATGATAATGTTGGAAGCGATGAAGAGCATCGGCCCCCAACAAAAAAAGATCTTAATGAGTTTGATCAGCAAGACTTGCCAATGTTATTTAGATCACATACCTGTGTCAGATACCATCATCTATTTAAATATTCTAAAATAATATTTCAACATAGTCGCAAATATCAAGAGTACATAAGAGTATTAGGTATGTTAAAACATCATGAAGACCTAACTGCAAGCCACACATTAAATAAAACAATTATGGCATCAGTACCTAAAGAAGAATTAACACAAACTGTTATCAATTCGATAGTTTATTCAGGTTGGCAAGAAGACATTTACGGCCAACTCGATCAACCTGATGATTCTTGGTTGTTAGAGTGGAATCGTAGTTTTTTAGATTATATTAGATATCGAAATTATAATATCCTATTCATCACATTTGAAGAATGTTTTACTGGCGATTGGGTTAATAAGGAATTCGGAATTAACTCTACTGATTTTAATAATGCTATGATATTATGGGATAAGAATAACACAAAGTTTATTAAAAGTTTAAATACTCCGCCATTGTTATTAAGCCTACCTAACCAAGAGTTATATAATGACACCAACTAAATCTCCAACGTATTGTGTTCTACCCTGGATACATCAAAACCTAAGTGTTAATGGCTGGTATAAACCTTGCTGTAATAGTCACAGTAGATACAAAGATGTAACGGTTAAAAATGCCACACTACAAGAAGCATTTAAAGGCAAAGAAGCTACAACATTAAGAACTCAATTAACAATGGGCTTACGTCCTGAGATATGTGATACTTGCTGGGTTAAAGAAGATGCTGGTGTATGGAGTTATAGACAAGCATACAACGAAAAGTTTGCTGACTTGATTCCCATAGACAATGTTCCAGTATTAAAATACATTGATATGAAGTTTGACAATGTTTGTAACTTCCAATGTAGAATGTGCGACCCAGATAGTTCAGATCAAATATGGAAGTCAATAGACTTGCTAAATGAAAAAGGTTTAACACTTCCTAATCACATAGGCAAGTATACAGAAGAAGACAGAAAGTTTGACTTTAAACAAACTGTTAAAAAAGATTATGTTAAAGAAGTTTTAGAAACTATCGACATCTTCAAAGTAACTGGTGGTGAACCTTTCTTGTCAAAAGACTTTTTAGAGATTTTAGATTTAGCTATTGAAAAAGATTTAGCAAAGAACATTACATTAATGATTACTACAAATGCTAGTAAGTTTGTTAAAAAGATATTACTTAAATTTAAACACTTTAAACGTGTAGAGTTTACAGTTAGCGTAGACGGTTACGGTGAAGTGTATGACTATATACGCTACCCATATAGTTTTAAACAATGGGCAAAGCGTATGGACGAGGCTGTAAGGTTTGGTCACGAAACAGGAATGAAAGACGATAACAAGTTAGTATTAAAGACAGCGTGTGTAGTACAAGCATACAACTGGTTGAACTTAGCAGACTTGTTCTTCTACATGAAAGGATTAGGCATGCCAGAGTGGCGTCTACTAGAACGTTTAGATTTTGATTTAGATCTTAATCCGCGTGATAGCGAACTACACCCTAGGTACTTGCCAGACCACATACTAGACTTAGGCTTAGAAAGATTTAGAGCAACAGGACACAGACAAGTAGAGGACATGGAAAACTTTGTTGCTTACCACAAAGCAAATAGACAAGACGAAATGGAATTTAAGAATCGTCAATTATATGTAGCGACTGTTAATTTTGATAAAGTTAGAGAACAATCATACGAAACATTAGACCCGGTATTAGTAAAATGGCTACAGACACTAAAGGCATGAACACTGATTCAAAAACATTTTGTATAATGCCATGGGTACAAATTAATTTAAGTTTACCTAATACATATAACCCATGTTGTAATTCTGGCATACCATATGACAACACAACTGCTAACGATACATCCATCAAAGATGCATTCGCAGGAACTAAAGCAAGTCAGTTACGAAATCAATTAAATGACGGGGAGAAGCCAGCGATTTGTGATGTGTGCTGGGTTAAGGAAGATGCTGGAGTGTTCAGCGAAAGGCAAGGATATAACAAGCAGTTTAAAAACTATTTTCACATCGATAAACCTACATTAAAATATTTAGATATAGAATTTGATAATCGATGTAATTTACAATGTGTAATGTGTAGTCAACATAATTCTGATCAGATATGGAAAACTGTTGATAAGTTTAGAGAAAAAGAATTACCATTGCCGACAACATTAAAAAGACACACACGTCATAAAAATTACTATTCAATAGAAAAAAAACAATATGCTAAAGATGTGTTAACTGACGGTATAGATATTCTCAAAGTAACAGGCGGAGAACCTTTCTTGTCAAAAGACTTTTTAGAGATTTTAGACTTTGCTATTGAGAAAGATTTAGCCAAAGGTTTAGAATTAAATGTCACTACCAACGGTACAAAGTTTTCTAAAACTATACTAGAAAAAATGAAACAGTTTAAACATGTAAAATTAACTATTAGCATTGACGGAACTGGAGAAGTATATGAATATATTCGTCATCCGTTTTCGTGGGAACAACTAGATAAGCGATTACTAAAAATTAAACAATACAGTTGGGTCGATGTAGAATTAAGTTGTGTGATACAAGCATACAACTGGCTTAACTTAGATCAACTTGTTAACTACAGCGACTATTATGTAAACTTTGATTTCAAACTCTCACCGCCAGGATGTGAATTATCTCCCGAATTTTTACCAGATCATATATTAGATTTAGGATTAGAAAGATTTAGAGCAACAGGACACAGACAAGTAGAGGACATGGAAAACTTTGTTGCTTACCACAAAGCAAATAGATTATCAAACAATCAATTAGAAAGAAAAAATGATTTACTTTACGAAACAACAATCAACTATGATACTGTTAGAAACACATCATACAAAACATTAGACCCGGTATTAGTAAAATGGCTAAACTCATTAAAGATATAGACGGCTTTTGTATATTGCCTTTCATACACCTTAGTACAAGGACTGATGGGAGAATGCAAATATGCTGTACAGCAAATTCTGATTCAACTCACGATGAACAATACATCGGATGTAACAGGAAAGATGATGGTAGCTTCGTAGAACTTCATCGAGATGCTCCTGAAGATTTTTGGAATACAAAGTATATGAAAACGTTGCGTCAGGGAATGTTAAATGGCGAACGCCCGAACGTGTGTCGTAAATGTTATAAAGAAGAAGAGTCAGGTTATAGATCAAAACGTATGTGGGAAAATGATTTATGGTCCGAACAGTTAGACTACAATCAAATTGTAGACAAAATGAATTCAGATGGAAGTATGCCTTATGGCATACATTACATTGATATGAAACTCGGCAATGCTTGTAACCTAGCGTGTGTTATGTGTAACCCGAGCGACTCGAGCTTGTGGATACCCGATTGGCTCAAGTTAAAGAAGTTAGATATAAGTTCTGAAGTAGACAGTCAAACATATTGGAATAAAAATGAAGCTGGTGCTTATAACTGGTATAAGAAAAGTCGTACCTATTGGGATAGTTTAAACGAAAATATAGAAAAATTATATAGTGTTTACATCATAGGTGGCGAGCCAACAGTTAACCCAGAGTTTAAAAAATTCCTACGGGATTGTGTTGATACTAATAATGCCGGACATATTGATTTAAGATTCAATACCAACGGACAGATATTAGATGAAGAGTTGAAGGAACTTTATACTCACTTCAAAAGTGTTACATTGCATTTAAGCATGGATGGAACACACGACCGTTATACTTACATACGATACCCGGGTACGTGGCAGGATCAGTTAGACAGTTTACACTGGCACGATCAGTTAAGTAATAACGTAAAGGTAGAAATAGATTGTACAGCACAGGCTCTTAATGCTTGGCATTTACCAGACTTCATTGTATGGAAAATGAATCAAAACTTTAAGAAGATTACAGTATATCCTAACTTCGGTGGTATGATTGGTATACACATACTATGGCAACCCCCGTTGTTAAGTGTACAAGTATTACCTAAAAAACTTAAAGAAGAAATACTAGTACGATATACTAACATTACAAAATGGATTAATACCCACCACCAGCCAAGCGGCGGCAAAAGTGTTAACAACCATAATAGATTGAGAGCAGTAGCTAACCATATGATGAAAGAAGATAACAGCCACCAATGGGAACATACTATAGAATACCTAGACAAAATGGATTCAATAAGGAATACAGATTGGCGAACAACATTTCCAGAATTAGCACGACATGAATAACACACCTAAAACAAAATTCATTGGCGGTACAGGATATGTCTCTGGAGAGGGACTGCCCAAAAGCGAACAATATTTACAAACTCTCCAGAAGGACAATCCTAGTTGGTGTCCTGTACCTTGGACGTCATTTAGCATAAACAATAACGGCGACTATCGCATGTGTGTACAGGCAAACACTCATAGAAAAACTAAAGGCACATTAAGAGATGATAACGGTGTGGCTATGAGAGCTGATACTCATTCATTAGCAGAAACTAGAAACTGTAGTATGCTAAAAGATGTAAGAAGTAAAATGCTTCAAGGCGAACAGTCCGAAGTATGTCAGCGTTGTAACAAAGAAGATTCAGTGGGACAACAGTCAAGACGTAGACTAGATGTTAGACGTTTACATGAACGTTTTGATTTTGAGGATAGTTTAAAAGTAACACAACCTGACGGCACAATAGACGTAGATGCTACACCTATGTTTGAAGCAGACATACGTTTTAGTAACTTATGTAATCTTGTTTGTCGTATGTGTAATCCCACAGAGTCAACTCAGTGGTACAAAGAACATAAAAGTTTAGTACTAGACAGATTTAAAAGCGGTGACTATCGAATTAACCTTAAAGAAGTTAAAGGCAGAGTAAAGGCCGCAGGTGGATTTGTAGTTACTAGTGTTGTAGATGACTACGAAGTTACTAAGAAACAAGAAGAAGATTGGAACCCTTTTGATTGGTACGACCATACAAACTTATGGAAAGACTTTCAAACTCATGCTCCAGGTATTAGTTTAATACATATATCGGGCGGTGAGCCGTTGATTAATCAAAAGCAATACGAACTATTAGAACACTTAATAGATCAAGGACTAGCAGAGAACATTACGTTAGATTATAATACTAACTGGACTAATGTTCCACAACAGTTGTTTACATATTGGAAACATTTTAAACGTGTTGATATAGGTGGCAGTATTGATGGTATTGGAGAGCTAGATGAATATATTAGGCACCCTAGCAAATGGCCAATGATAGAAAAAAATATAATAAAGCTAGACAAGGAGTCACCTGATAATGTTAACCCGTGGTTTACATTTACATTTCAAATACTTAATGTACTAGAACCTATGGGAATTATTGAATGGGATATTGAAAACAACTGGAGCAAGTTAAATCGTTTAGCAAAGACTCCGTGGTTTACACAACACCCTGTACACAATCCAAAACATTATTGTGTTACTAGTTTACCGCCTAAGGCCAAAGCGTATGTAAGAGAAAGATACACAACTTGGATCAACGGTTGGTTTAAAGATTGGTGTATGGGTTTACCAAAAGACTATTCGTTAGAAAATATAAACTCGCCAATAGGACATAAGATAGTTAGATCATGGGATAAAGATCCTCAAGTATTATTTGAAGAAACAGAATACCACTTAAACAAGATGTTAGAATTTATGGACTCTGAAGATACTAGTCATACACTAATTAACTTTATAGACCACACAAAAAAGCTAGATGAGAGTAGAGGACAGAACTTTGCAGAAACTTGTCCTGAGATTAATGAATTTATACAACAATGGGTAAAAGACAATGACATTAGAATTTGATGAACTACTAGGCAAAGTTTTTAGGAACAGACACAATGCTATATACGATCCAGCTTTCCAAAAAAGTTTAAAAGAAGCACCATGGGAACAATGGCTAAGTGAGCCCGGGTACTTTGAAGTACAAGATCAATACATTGAACGATTTATTGATTGGATATATTCATCTAAACAAAACAAGATAACAGACGGCTGTAAGTTTCACAGCAAACGATATTTAAGAAGGGACATCATTATTGGAACTACACAAAGTTTTGATGAGGCTTACTTCAGGTATGCTGGTAGACGTTTACGCTTGTTTAGAGGCGAATATGCTTATCACAGACGTGTATATAAGAACCATGCATGGCTAGATGAACACACCGGTAAACAAGCAAACGGTGAATGGGCTGATCCAATTGAGCCCGGAGACTGGGTAGTATTATCACATCCATTCTGCGGCACAGGCAGTGAACACCCTAAAATGAAAGAGCTATTAGATAGATGTTTAGCACTAGATGTACCTGTAATACTAGACTGTGCTTGGTTTGGAACTTGCTTCGATATGGAATTTGACCTTAACCACCCAGCGATTACTGAAGTTAGTTTTAGCCTGAGCAAGGGGATAGGGTTAGGTAATATGCGAACTGGTGTACGCTGGAGCAACTATCCAAAAAACGATATGATGCCAATAGCACAACAAAACAGCTACGGACACCTAGTTCTAAGTAACTGTCAACTAGCATTACATCAAATGGATAACTTTAGCCCCGATTGGCAGGCTAATAAGTATTTGGACTGGTACAAACAATTATGTGCTAAATACAGTATGCAAGAGACAAACTGCTTACATGTTACAATGCTACCGAGATACCACAAAGACTTTGAATATTTTTTAATAGATGAAAGCTATGTTAAAGTGGGCATACGGGAGGCACTTAAAGCCGTTAGGCGAGGAGAGTTAAAACTATAATGGACGATAAAGAAGCAAAACAATTAATGAAAGAACTTCCAAATGAGAAGTTCTGTCCGGCCCCGTTCTTTCACGCTTACATGAATGCAAATAACAGGGCACACAAGCTATGTTGTATGAGCAAAATCGTAGGACGCTGGCACGACATGGATCAGGATCTAGGAGAACAACTAGACGAGTTCTGGGTAGGTGATACCATGCAAGGCATTAGACAAGAATTCTTAGATGGCAAAATGCCTAAGGCGTGTGACTGGTACTGTGGTAGATATGAACGTGAGAAAGTTTGGGAAGAATCAAACAGAATGCACTTCATCAGCAAGTACGCTGACCACGAAGAAACAAGCCACAAGAACTACGAACACCTAGGTCTTGATGTTGTAAAAGGTAACAAATGGGGCAAGCCGATTGATATTGACTTACGTCCTAGTAAACTATGTAACTTAAAATGTCGCTCATGCAATAGTACTTGGTCTTCTGAGATTGAAAAGGAAGTGTTAGACAACAAGGTTTTACAAGGCTGGACATATTGGGATTCAGTAACTAAGTCAGCAACTGTTCGTAAATGGGCAGAGCAAATTGATTATGATGATCCTAAATTTGACCCAGTATCAAATATTGACTTAACAGATGTTAAGTGGTTAAAGATGTCAGGTGGTGAGACACTTATTGATCCACGTGTACATAAAGTATTACAAAAAGTAGTAGACTCTGGACATGCTAAAAATATCTTCTTACACTTAATTACAAATGCTACAAGTTGGAACAAACGTATTGAAAAAGTTATTAGTCAATTCAAACACGTTACAATTAACTTTAGCTTTGACGGAACTGGTGAGTTAGAAGAATATTTACGTCACGGAACTAAATGGGATAGACATGAACAAATCTTCCACGAAGTTTTTAAACTTCCAAATCTGCATTGGGCAGGTATCGGTTCGGTTGTACAACCCCAAGGTATATTCCAAATAAAAGATACAATGAAATGGTTCCTAGAAGGATATAGACGATACTTTCCAAAGCATAGAGGTATATCATTTTTACCTATTGTGGATCCGTTATTCTTATCAATCTGTTGGTTAGATGATGATCATAAAGAATTAATACACAAATTGCTTGATGAATGTATCGTAGAGTTCAAGATGAATAAGAAAGAAATACAATGGTTCCGTACTATTCGCTCTGAATTAAACAGAGAGATCAGCGGCCACACTACTCAAGGTATAACAGAAGGCAAGAAGAAACGATTAATGCTACAGTTTGTTAGACATCAAATGGCATTAGACGAAGTGCGCGGAACTGATACACTGGCTATCGAACCACATTTAACTAGGTACTATGATAGATGTAAAAACGATTTCCAATCAGAAGTGTTAAACTTTGATATTGACGGAGTTGTAAACGGACCAGCATAGTTGACAATTGCCAATAAATATAGTATAATAAGAGGGAGTTATTAATATGATAGATAAGTTAATAAGTTACTTGAGTCATAAACTAGATGTAGACGAAGCGTTAATTAAACCAGAGTCACATCTAATAGACGACTTGGGCTCAGATGATTTTACTATTATTGAATTAATAATTGAAGTAGAAGATAAGTGGGATTGTACTATTAGTGATACCGAAGCTAGAGCAATCAACACAGTACAAGATATCTTTGATACAATAGAACGCAACCGTAATAGTTACGGTAGTTAAATAACGGAGGCCATAGAATGGCATATTCAGAACAAGTTTTAGATCATTATAACAACCCAAGGAACGTAGGTAAATTTGATATGACAGATAAGTCTATCGGAACTGGCATGGTAGGTGCTCCTGCTTGTGGCGACGTGATGAAGCTTCAAATTAAAGTTAAAGACGGTATCATTGAAGATGCTAAATTTAAAACGTATGGCTGTGGTAGTGCCATAGCGTCCAGTAGCTTGTTAACTACTTGGGTCAAGGGTATGACAATACAAGAAGCAACAGATATTAAGAACATGGATATTGTTGAGTCACTTGCTCTGCCACCTGTTAAGATTCATTGTAGTGTATTAGCCGAAGACGCAATCAAATCAGCTATTAAAGATTACCAAGGTAAGAACCCAGAAACAACCACTAGGTAACAACCTACAGATAAAAACAAATAAGTAATTATATGTTTATTTCTACTTCCCAATCTGATATTTTAATTGATTTTGATGATACTCATTCTACAGTCGGAATTAAACTGTCGGGGGGATTAGATAGTGCTATAGTTTTCTATATGCTATGTAATCATATAACACTTAACAAACTCAAAACAGCTATACTTCCTATAACACTTAACGACTGGGCAAAGCCGTACCATGGAGAGTTTTCTACTAGAGTTATATTCTGGATGAAAACTCACTTTCCTAGAGTAAATATATTACCACATGCTGTTAAACAATCTCCAGACAACGGAGTATATGAACAAGAACAAGACATACATTTATATGAGACTCATCAGCGTATACCGTTTGATATATACTTTACTGGTATAAATAAAAACCCACCACCGTCAGTTTACTTACAATTTTATAATTCAAAAACGGAATTACTAGAAGGACCTGAAGCAGACCGCCCCGGTACTGATCCGATTAGTATTGAACATCCTTACTTTTGGAATACTGACGGCTATTGGCAAATCGGAAAAACAAAAGACAACGGGGTTAAAAAGGGGAATATGACTAGTATATCATTGTTAACTAATATTGATAAAAAAGGCGTAGCAGAACTATACGATATGTTTGACTTACGCCAAACACTGATGTTAATCACTAGAAGCTGTGAAAATTTTGACTCAGTACTAACAAACAATTTTACTACGCATTGCCACACAGAATGTTGGTGGTGTCACGAACGCCATTGGGGTTTTGATTAATGGAACGAAAGAACTTTTGCTATGTGCCATTTAGAGAACTTTATTTTGAACACACCTCCGGAGACACAAAACCAGGGTATAGGTCTTGCTGTATACAAAAACAAAGTCACAAAGGTGAGTTGTTTAATAAGTCAGATAACTGGTTCCAAAATGATAGTGAGTTAGTTCGTATACGAAAAGAATTCTTAGAAGATAAAAGGCCGGCTAATTGTTCTAATTGCTGGGCAGAAGAAGATAACAATCTAGTTAGTTCAAGACTCCACGAAAATAAAAAATATGTAAATCAATATCGACATGTACTCCCGGAAGACCCTCCTGTATTAGAAATAATAGATGTTCGACTTACAAATAAATGTAACTTACAATGTAAAATGTGTTACTCCGGTAATAGTGATCAAATAGCAAAAAATATAATAGCGGCAACTAAGGCAGGAGCAATAGGGCAAACACAACAGTCGAAAGAATACTGGGATGGTCAACAAGCAGACTTTTACAAAGACTTAGGCAATATAGATCCAATTAACGGATTGTTTGAATTTATAATGGCCAATGATAGTATAAGAGAAATAAAATTTGCTGGTGGCGAATCGTTTCTCATGCCCGAAATAGAAGAACTAATGTTAAACTTAATAGATGCTGGAAGAACTAACTTATACATATATTTCTTAACAAATTGTACTACAGTAAAAACTAGTGTATTAGAAATACTTAAAAAGTTTGATCGATGCGAAGTAGGCTGTAGCATCGATGGGCCTGACAAATGGATAGAGTATCAGCGGTTTCCAGTTAAATGGAATACATTAAAAAGAAACTATAGAAAACTAAGAGAACATAATATGGAAACTAGCATAACTCCTTGTTGGAGTCAATTGAATATGTTAGGGCTGGCTGACTTTCTTAAATGGGTTAAAGAAGAAACCGTTACTAATAATGTAAGTTATAACGAAGTAAGAACGCCATCTTATCTTCAATGGGAATTAATACCATTACAATATAGAACTGAACTAATTGATGAATTAGACAGCATGGACCTTAGATCATTAGATTTAGATTTAGATTTAGACTTTGATTACTTTACGATTTCCCAACGATTAAAACAAAACGTTAGAGAAATAAACGAACGCGAACGTATAGAGTTACACAATAATGTTAACCTTTGGGACTTTAACAATCCAGTCAAATATAGAGATATGTATCCGTGGGCATCGGAGTTACTAGGTGAGTAATATTTGTTATGCACCATTTATACACAAGTACGTTCAACCAAATGACGGACCTCGGCTATGTTGTCATAGCCTAGAAGAATTAAAAGAACATACTCCAGACTCTCTAGATTTTGAAAAACACTGGCGAAGTGATTACTACCAAGATGTTAGACGACGAATGTTAGCAGGTGAAAAACTTGATCGGTGTAAAGGTTGTTGGAACCTAGAAGAATCTGGTACCGAAAGTACCCGACAAGAGTTCCAAAAGAAATACGAAAACCACGGCAGTCCGAAATTAGATATTGTCAATGGCACTGAACTAGGCAAACCGTTAGACTTAGATATTCGTGCTAGTAATTTATGTAACTTAAAATGTAGAATGCGTACGCCTCGGTACAGTACACAAATAATGAAAGAAATTAAAGCAAACCCGTATCTATCTAAATGGCATTGGGATCAAGGTAATAACATCGACATTGTCGACGATGCGAACATAGATTATTTGATATCTGGGTTAACGTCTGAAAGCTCTATAAGTTTCTTAGGCGGCGAGCCTACTATTATGCCAGAGGTGTCGCAAATGTTAGATAAACTAATAGACGGAGGCAAAACTGATTGCCATATAGCATTAACAACAAACTGTACTAATTTTAATAATCAAGAGATGTTTGACAAACTTAAAAAATTCGATAGTGTGTCTGTTCAATTAAGTATTGATGGTATCGGTAAAACATTAGAATATATCCGCTCTCCGTTGCATTGGAATAAAGCACAAGAAGTAATAACT